>ERZ1643251.109-NODE-109-length-146194-cov-44.515229_pt1 | contig 146194 bp, 148 predicted proteins | sample MGYA00579261_ERZ1643251 | MGnify/ENA primary metagenome ERZ1643251 (study PRJEB29033, sample SAMEA4952267) | chicken gut metagenome | biome: Broiler Chicken; feature: Gastrointestinal Tract; material: Caecum | place: Ireland | collected 2018 | study: Broiler... | reverse complement strand
AGCGCACTACCTTGGGGTGGTAGGGGTCGCAGGTTCAAATCCTGTCGTTCCGATATTTTTTTGTGGTATATCACAATACCAAGAACAGGATTACATCCTGTCACAACACGCAAAAGATAACGCTTACGCTATCTTTTAGCGGTTCTGATTCGCTTCCGTAAGGCTCATTCTTCGCCAACGTCAGCTTATCGTTCCGATATTTTTTTGTGGTATATCACAATACCAAGAATGGGAAGGTTTAATAATGTCAATAAAATTTAAACATCTGAAAACCGGCGATACTTATGAAATGTTGAGAGATGATGTCATAAATTGTACAAACGCAAATGACCATCAGACAATGGTTTTGTACAAACGTGACGGCTTCCCTGATTTGATTTTTGTCAGAGAAAAAGAAGAATTCTACAATAAGTTTGAAGAAATAAAATAATAAAAAAAGAGGCTGTCTATATACCGATTGACGCCTCTTTTTTACACAATCCTTATTTTAAAAGGCTCTGTGTTTCACTATATATATGCCCTGACATCCGAAACAGAGGTCGCTTCAGCGCATAGCTCCGAGTAGTCTAAACTGGACAGATAAGAGTCTAATTTTGTTGCAATTTCTGGATACTGGGCTTTTAGGCTTGCTATATATGAAGACGCTTCTGATTTTGCCGTGTCTTCTGTTATGTTTACTGTAGAGGTATTGTTCTGTGTGTTTTGTTGTGTGTCTGTTGAAAAGAGTCCTTCTTCTTGCGCTTTTTTCTTTTTCTTTTCTTCTTCTGACAATTGGCTTGTGCTGGTAGATTGTACACTTGATGTTGACATTGAGCTGATAGAATTTACCATTTGATTTTCTCCATAAAATTAACTTACATGTATAATATTCCCAAATTGGTATATCAAATATTAGCCCTCAAGAGCCTATTTTTTTAATTTGAAAAAGTTAAATATTACCCGAATTATTTATAATAGTTTACAAAATGGCTAATTTTTTAGATTTAATACGTGATTTATACTATAATTTTAGTCAGAATCGTAAAATTTAAGGGGAAAAATGGAAAATTTGTTAATGAAAGAAAAGGTTTGGAAACACTGGCATCTTAGTAAAGAACTTAAAGAAGTTCTTGAAAAAGCTCCCAATGTTATACTTCCTGAAAAAAGAGACGAACTTATCGAACTTTCTGTAGGCGGGAAGGACAACCTTACTTATGATGTTACTTACAATGTAAACGGTCAGGACGTAATAGAAGCAAAAGTTGTAAAATGCAAAAACGGTATTGCTGTAAATTATCAAGACCCTTATATGAGAAGACGTGACCCGAATTGTATGGTTGTTAATAACATAGCCATGACGGATAAGGTAACGTTTCAAGAAAGATTCAAAAAAGACTTTGCTCCATTAAGACAAGAAACTCTTGACTGGCTTGCAACAAACGAAATTATACTTGTTCCGTTTATGGCAGGCGGGTCGGAATACGGTTATCCTGCTTTGATGGCAGCTCCGAAAAACGCTGCATTTTTTGCGGCAAGTATTTATGACCTTCAGGGCATGATTGCACCCGAAGATTTAAAAACAAATTTTGCTCCGCAGGCAATTATTTATGTTGCACCACCGTTCAGGCATTTACACTTTGAGGGAAAACAGGTCGTTGTACACAACCAACAGGATTCTGTTCATGAGGTCTTTTCTTACAACCTTTATCCGGGGCCTAGTGCCAAAAAAGGCGTGTACGGCGTATTGCTTGCATTGGGATTAAAAGAAGATTTTGTCACAGTACATGCTTCTACGGTAAATATAACAACTCCGTATGACAATGACATTAGCATACTTCACGAAGGCGCATCAGGAAGCGGAAAAAGTGAAATGCTCGAATACGCTCACCGTGAAGAGGACGGACGTCTTTTGTTAGGAAGAAATGTCGTAACCGGTGAAGAAAAATATCTTGCTTTGCCTCAAGGTTGTAAATTGCAGCCTGTTACCGATGACATGGCTTTGTGCCACCCGAGTTTTAGAAAAGACAACGGCCGTTTGTGCGTAGCAGATGCAGAACGTTCATGGTTTGTGAGAATTGACCACATAAAAAAATACGGTACTGACCCTAATTTGGAGTCTGTTACTGCTGCACCAAAAGAACCGTTAATATTTTTCAATCTCGAGGCACATCCAAACTCTACATGTCTAATTTGGGAGCATATTGATGATGCTCCTGGCAAAAAGTGTCCGAATCCGAGAATAATTATTCCAAGAGAACAAATCAAAAACATCCAAAACGGGCCGATTGAAATCGATTACCGCAGCTTTGGTTTGAGAACACCTCCTTGTACTAAGGAACATCCTTCTTACGGTATATTCGGCATGCTTCATATATTGCCGCCGGCTTTGGCATGGCTGTGGAGATTGGTGGCTCCCAGAGGTTTTGGAAACCCGAGTATCACAAGCACAGGACAGGATGCTTTTAAACTCGAAAGCGAAGGCGTAGGCTCTTTCTGGCCGTTTGCTACAGGCAAGAGAGTTGATTTTGCAAATATTTTGCTTGATCAATTTATGAATACGACAAAAACAAGAAATATCCTTATCCCGAATCAGCATATCGGCGCATGGGAGGTCGGTTTTATGGCTGAGTGGGTAATCAGAGAATATCTTGCAAGAAGAGGTCAGGCTTCTTTCAGAAAATTAAACCTTAAACCGGCAAGACATCCTCTGGGCGGATATATTCCGGAAAGTATTCACGTTGAAGGTACACCTATATCCAAAAAATTCTTTGATGTTACAAAACAACCTCAAATTGAAGACGAAGGATATGATAAGGGTGCAAAAATGCTCGAGGACTTTTTCAAAGAAGAGCTTAAATTATACTTGAAATCTGATTTGCACCCGCTGGGTAAAGCAATAATCCTCTGCTGTATGGATAACGGTACTGTCGATGATTATGAAAAACTGATTCCTGGTACTTATTAATAATATTATAATTTTTTATTTTAATTTTTAATTTTTGGTTCCTGCTTTTTTAGTTTAAAATTGCAGGAATCGTCATTCATGTCAATTTTTCCGTCAAAGTCATTATCGACTCCGTCATAGCAGGAATTTATAGAATTGTGTGATTCTGCTGACGGGTTTTTATGCATCCATTTTTCCGGAATAGTATACCAGAAATGCAAAAATTGTTTTTTGAATTCTGCTGTAATTTGAGAATTGTCTATTATTACAACATTTTCGTCATTATATTTTTCACCGCTTTTCGTAAAATTCATAGAGCCTATTATAGAATATTTGTCATCAATTATTATTGATTTCATGTGCATTTTGCCTGCTCTGTTTTCTGTTTTTGCTGATATTCCGTTTTCTCTCAGGTATTTGACAGAAGAGTATTTTGAGCCTGCTGATGTCGCATCTACAATGATTTTTACATCAACACCTCTGGCTTTTGCTGATATCAGTGCCTGATTCAGCTGTTTGTGCGTAATAACAAAAACAGGAATGTAGATATATTTTTTAGCGGAATTTATCAGAGGCAAAATGTGCTGTGTAATGATTTCATCCTGCGGAGAAAAATATACTGATATTTTAGAGTGTCCAAGTGTAGTTGTGTTTTGTTGTGTCGGTGTTTTGAGTTTGTGGAATTTTCCAGCAAACATTTGTTCAAATTCCGCTTTATAGATTTTTGCTATGCTCGCAGAGTTTATTAATACTGCCGAGTTTGCATTAAACCCCGGTAAATCAGTGTTGCTTATGTTTGCTGAGCCTGTCCAGACTTTTTGGTTGTCAAAGATAAAAAATTTGTTGTGCATTATTGCATCTTTTGCTTTTTGACCGTTATTTGAATTTGATAGTGTTGTGTCTATATCTCTTTTGCAATCGGGCAGAAGCTTTTTCAGTTTAAAGGTTTCAAGATATATAGTGTTGCCCTTGCTGTTTGTATCAAATACCCATCTGATTTTGATGCCTCTGTTTTTTGCGTTAATCAGTGCGTTTGTAATTTCCGGCTGTCTGTCCACTCCGTAGATTGCAAAATCTATTGAATTCTTTGCTGTATTAATTTCTCTTAACAGCGATTGGCATGCTGTTGTCAGGCATTTTTCCGAAGGGTAATAGTATTTTGTGAAATCTGTCACATAAAATTCTAAATAGTTGTCCTTGTAGATAGGCAAATATTTTTCTTTAACATCTTTAGGGTATTTTGTTTGTGTAATTTTGTTTTTTGTATGTGTTTTGTTATTTAAGTTTGTGTGACACCATTTGCAGGGCTGTGCGTTTTTTGGCAGGTGGGATTTTTGCAGGATTTTTGTTTGTTTTGAAACAGTAGCATGTTTGCAATCGAGTGTGTGATATTTATGCGAATACGTGTTGTAGACAACGAGATTTAGCGTTCTTGCATAGTTGAGATTCTTATCAAAATCCTTTTTGTTGTCTTTATTCAGGACTAGACCCTGCTTTTCCAGATTTGTGTAGTAATCTTTTAAATTGTTGTCTATGATTGATACGCCTGTATCTTTTTGTACTACTTTAACAAATTTGTTTTGCAGCGCAGTTTTTGCATAATTGTCTGCAAGATAGTACATTCTAAGCGCATCAGATGTTGAGAGATTTTTGTATTGAAAATTTTTTGACGGCAGAACTACAAGTTCGTCTTTCTCTGCTGTTTGGTTGTCGTTAAAGTCAACATAAATTTCGTAGGGTGAGTCTATTTGCAGTACTTTATGATATTCACTTTTTTCTAAAGAGAATAATAAAGCTCCGCAAAACAGTATTACCAGTATAAAATAAGCAATCTTATCCATAATTTAATTATAAATTCTATTACATATATGGAAAACTAAGTAAACATAGGTTAATATTTTGGCAGAATATAAAACATAGACTAATATTAGAATATGAAGAAAAAAGTCTATGCATATATTCACACTCACTGGGATAGAGAGTGGTACAGAGAGCTTGAAGAGTTTAAAATCCGTCTTGTAGAGGTGTTTGATGATGTATTGAACAAACTTTCCTCTAATGAGTTGGAAACATTTTATTTTGACGGTCAAACTGCAGCGTTAGAGGATTATCTGGCTATAAAACCGGAAAAAGAAGCTCTTGTGAGAGAATTTATTAACTCTAAAAGGCTTTTTATAGGCCCGTATTACTGTTCTACGGATAGTTTTCTTGTTGACAGCGAGTCTTTAATTAAAAATTTGCAAATAGGCATAAAATATTCAAAAGATTTCGGCTGCAGTGATTATATAGCATATCATGCAGACACTTTCGGCCATAGTGCATATATACCACAGATAATTAAATATTTTGATATTGAGCATGCCATATTCTGGCGTGGTCTGGGTGAATTGGAATCGGAATTTTTGTTCAGAAATTTAAAATCAATATATTTGATAGAGGGTTATTTCCACGATTATTTCAGTGCAAATGTTTCTTATGAGCAAAAAGCTAAAATGCTCAAACGCACTCTGGATAGAATATCAAAATACAGCGCTGATAGCCTGCTGCTGCCTCTCGGCGCGGATCATCTGGCTGCTCCTGACAATATTAAAGAACAGATAAAAGAGATTAATAATCTGCTTGAGGATTACGAAATTGTTCTTTCTACGCCTTTTGAATACCTTGAAAAAGTAAAAAATAATTATAAAAAGAATATTGAACATGAATTTAGAAGCACAAAAAGAAACTTTATCCTGCCTGGGGTGTTGTCTTCTCGTATAGATTTAAAACAGTATAATTCTAAACTTCAATGGCTTCTTTCAAAAAATATTCAGCCTCTTCAGGCCGTTTTGAGCTTTTTGGGTAAGACACACAGTTTTCAAAAAGAGATTGATTCAATATATAAAGAATTGCTCAAAAACCATGCCCATGACAGCATATACGGCTGTAGTGTCGATAATGTGCATAAAGAAAACCGTATGAGATTTAACAAGGTTTTTCAATCGTGCCACGCTATACATAATAGTATTAAAAGGGATTTGTATACAAAAGATAATCTTTGTGTAATCAATTTGTCTAATTTTGATTTAAACGGTGCGTTGAAAATTAAAACAGATTACAAGTTAGATTCTCTATATAATGCACAATTGATAAGCAAATCAAAGGGATTCCCTCTTAAAAAACTATATGACATAAACCAGATTCCCGTAACTGAGGATTATACAAATATATATGAGTACCTTGTTGATTTAAAAGGAATAAAACCGTTTTCTGTTCAAAATATAGGCGAACAGCAGCTTTGTAAGCATAGCAGTTTGAAAATTTCAGAAACATCAATTGAAAACGAAAAAATTAAACTTGACGTAAAAAATAACAGTATAATTGTTACGGATAAAAAGACCGGCAAGCAGTACAAAGACTTTTTGACCATAATAGACAGAAAAGACTGCGGTGACAGCTATAATTTTGGTGCTGTGAAGGGTGATAAGCCGCAATATTTGTCTATTACAGGTACAAAGATAAAGGAATGCGGTCATATCAGGTGCGTCTTGCAAATAAACGGAAAAATCAATAATACTAATGTAAAAATATTTGCTGGACTGGAAAATCAAAATGATTTTATAGAATTTAGTATCGAGTGGGTTAACAGGAATAAAAATCACCTTATGCAGGTGGAATTAAATATGCCTGCTGATTGTGCAGAGGTCTTTTCTGATGACCTTGCAGGTTATGTAAAGAGAAATTTTGATACGGATTATGATATTTATGAACATATTCCTGCACAAAGGGGTATAGAACTTCCTTTAAATACAGCTCCAATACAAAAATCATTGTGGCTTCAGGGGGTTGGTGTTGTTACAGAGGGACTTCAGGAATATGAAGTATTTAAGAACAAATTAAGACTCAGCATTTTGCGCTCTACCGGCGTAATATCTAATCCGACAAATTCTACCCGTGGAACACCTGCTGGGCCGCCGTTGCCTACACCTGATTTGCAAATGCTCGGCGAAAATTCTGCAAGGTTTTTATTATGTTTTTGTGACAGTATAGAGGCTTGTGAAGCTCGGGCAGAAAAATTTTACTCTACAGCAGAATTGATGTCTGCAAATCTGGATGCTGCGAAGCTATTTAGTTCTGGCAATCAGCATATAGTTGTTAGTACGATTAAGTTGAATGAAGATAATGACCTTTTAATCAGATTTTTAAACAAATCTGCTAAGGCGCAGAAACTGTGTTTTTCTTGTGATTTAGTTTGTTCTGGAATTTATTTTGCCAATGCAATGGAAGAAATCACGTATAAGTATGGAGATACTGAGGTTGCAGGAAATTCGTTTGTTACTCTTGTGTTAAAAAGGTAAGTTGAGCAATAGCATAACGAGAAGCCAATCAGAATCATAGAAAGATAGCGAAAGCGTAATCTTTCAAGATTGTGACAAGATGAAATCTTGTCCAAGGAACGAGTGCAGACACAAAAAATCGGGATGACAAGATTCGAACTTGCGACCCCCGCGACCCGAACACGGTGCGCTACCAAACTGCGCTACATCCCGACTTTTTGTATTAAATTTTCATTTCAGAGATGCAGTTTGGTTTTTAATTTTTATACGGCTCGCAGAAACTACGTTTCTGACTTAGCCTGCCTCCACCCGAAACGATACTTAATCGTTTCGTTCGGAGTCCTTGCTACATCCCGACTTTTTGTATTAAATTTTCATTTCAGAGATGCAGTCTTGCTACATCCTGACTTTTATATTTAATTTTCAAATTTAATTCAAATTACTATATAATTTTATCATAAAATATTTAAATACAAGAGGCTAACTATGAAAAGATGTAAATGGGTAAATGAAAAATCAGAACTGTATAAAAAATACCATGATGAGGAGTGGGGTACTCCAAAATACGATGATAAGGAGTTGTTTGAGCTTTTGATTCTGGAATCTTTTCAGGCCGGGTTGTCGTGGCTTACTGTATTAAAGAAAAGAGAAGCTTTTAGAAAAGCTTATGACAATTTTGATGTCACCAAAGTAGCAAATTATACAGATGATAAAATAAATGAATTGCTTCAGAATCCCGATATAATCAGGAGCAAAAATAAAATTGCGGCTTCTATTAATAATGCCAAAATTTTTATTCAGATACAAAAGGAGTTTGGTAGTTTTTCAAAGTATATCTGGGCTTTTAGCGATAACAAAATCATAAAAAACACTACGGATAATATCCCTGTCAGTACGCCTCTGTCTGATGCGGTATCAAAGGATTTGAAAAAAAGAGGGATGAAATATGTTGGTACTGTGATAATTTATTCTTATCTGCAGGCAATCGGCATAGTAGATGACCATGAAAAAGATTGCTTTAGATATTAAAAGTAGTGAGGCTAAGATAATTGCAAACAAAAAGCGGACGACGGGACTCGCAACGTCAATCTAGGCGAAGAATGAGCCGTAGAGTGACGGAGTGCTGGCGATTTGCGAAAGCAAATCGAACAAGTAAACCGCAGATGTAGCAAACTTGTTTGCGTACAGATGCGAGTGAGAGGCTAGGGTAATTGCAAATAAAAAGCGGACGACGGGACTCGCAACGTCAATCTAGGCGAAGAATGAGCCGTAGAGTGACGGAGTGCTGGCGATTTGCGAAAGCAAATCGAACAAGTAAACCGCAGATGTAGCAAACTTGTTTGCGTACAGATGCGAGTGAGAGGCTAGGGTAATTGCAAATAAAAAGCGGACGACGGGACTCGCAACGTCAATCTAGGCGAAGAATGAGCCGTAGAGTGACGGAGTGCTGGCGATTTGCGAAAGCAAATCGAACAAGTAAACCGCAGATGTAGCAAACTTGTTTGCGTACAGATGCGAGTGAGAGGCGAGGATAATTGCAAATAAAAAAGCGGACGACGGGACTCGAACCCGCGGCGTCAACCTTGGGAAGGTTGCATTCTACCACTGAATTACATCCGCATGCGTATTAATTGTATCACTATTTCTTTTATATGTAAAAAGCCCATGTTTTGTTAGTTTATACAATTAGCAAAAAATTTTTTTTAGGAGTTTTTTTAGATATATGCAAATTAATGATAAACACTATAGCCATATAAATTTTGGCACTTCTTATAGAAAAGTAGTAAAACCGGGTTATATATTAGGTGATTGTTATGAGGCATCTACTTATTTCTTTGTAAAAGGGCTTCAGTGGAACAAATTTTTTAATCATGTAATTGAAAAATACAAAAATACCCCAAAGGTAAATGTCTTTTCTCTTGCTGGTTCCGACGGTTCAGAGGCATATAGTATAGCAATGCTTTTGATTTCAAAATTGGGAGAAGAAAACGCAAAGAAGTTTTTTCCTGTTATTGCAGTTGATTTTGATAAGGCTGTAACAAGAAATGCAAGAAAAGGTTTTATGAATCTGTCTGCGGATGATGAACTTAGGATAAATAAATACACAGGAAATAAATTAAATACTTTTTTTGAACGTACAAATAAATCTTTTCTTTCGGACAAAATTGGTGCTACAGATAGACAAGAAATCCTGACTAAATTTAAATTAAAGCCGATTTTGCAAGATAAAGTCCATTTTATTACAGAAGATATAAATACTTATGTTGATAAAATGCCGGCAACAAATAATTTAATTTTTTGCAGAAACTGTTGGCCATATCTTTGGAAAACAAGAGAAGAATTCGCACAAAAGCTTTCAACAAAAACAGATGCAAATTCTTATCTGGTATTAGGAAATTTCGATAGTATCTGTTGTCCAATGAATGTAAAGAATTGCTATGGATTTTCTATGAATAAAGAATTTCCAAATGTCTTTGATAAATCCGGTAGCGGTTTCTTTGATGACATGCGGTGGTTAGTTAATCCAATTGAAGAAAATATTTAAATTTATGAGAGGTACCAAGGGTTCGATTCCGAGGAATAAAAAAAACACCCGAAGGTGTTTTAAAAAGTGGTGCCACGTCTCACTCTGCCGAGGAAAACAAGACTAAATGTCTTGTTTTGCGAGAGGGGTGTAAATTAACACAAGGTTTGAGAAAAATTAACAGTGACTTTGAGAAATATAATGTAAACTTTTGTAAAAAAAAAAAAGCAATTCTTAAAAAGTTTTTTTCTTAATATATATGTGTAGTTATATTAGAAAGGTTAATATGAGAATAAATTCTCTACATCAAGACATTCAGACATATAAAACTCCAAATTTTAAAGGTAAATTAAATGTAAAAGACTTGGCTTTATTATTAACTAAGAATATTAAAGATGTAAAAGCTAAATGTACGCAAGGTCATTTTGCTAATATATTTTTTAAAACGAATTTAAATGATATATTAAGACATTCTTCAGCACAAGTTATTGATGAATTGCAATATATGGCCATGAGTATGATGCCTAATTTTACCAAAAGTGGTATAGGGCAATATTATAAAAAAATTCCTATAAAAGAAAATCCAAATATGTTGAAACAAAAATTAAATGAAGAGTTCAAACTGCTGCCTAAATTAGCTAAAAGACAGCAATATTATAGAGGTATTGAAAATATTTCAGATGCCGAATACCAGATTTTCAAAAGTTATAGAAAAGGAGAAATTGTATCTCCTGATAAAGGATATTCATATATGACAACGTCTCTCGAAGAAGCTAACTTATATAATAAGGGGCGCAATGGAATTTTGTTTGAAATGGAATTTCCGGAAGGTTCTCAAATTTCTGAACTACAAGCTATAATGCCGCCTAAAACACCGGGTTTTATGTTTGGAGAAATAAAAAATGAAGTTGTTGTACCAGCCGGTTCATTATATGAAGTCACAAAGAATCCTCGTGTTGATAAAGACGGAATATTACATGTTTATTTAAAATTTTTAAATAAATGGGAATGATTTTAGGGATTGATCGGTTGAGTCTGTAGAAATTAATAGGTTTCGTGGGCATACCTGCCCAACGATAAAACTGGACATTATTGGGAATCGGGATTTTCTTTGATTTTTGTTTAGTTTCAGCCTAATTTCAAAATATTCTTTGTAACTTTATGTCCTAATAAAGTCCGATTTCATCCTATTCAATTTTTTATAATCAAGCAGCTTCCGACCTTATGAAGTTGCCTCTGAGCCGCGTGGTGACAAGATCCTGAAACAAGTTCAGGATGACATTTTAAGATTTTACTTCCGAGCAAATTGGACTTTAAAATACAAGGGGAGAACCAAGGGTTCGATTCCGAGGAATAAAAAAAACACCCGAAGGTGTTTTTAAAAGTGGTGCCACGTCTCGGAATCGAACCAAGGACACAGGGATTTTCAGTCCCTTGCTCTACCAACTGAGCTAACGTGGCAAATTCTATTAAATTTTTAATCGAGTTGGTAGAGCAAGCTCTACTAATCTAACTCTGTTCCGTTTCACTCCACCTGGGAGCTAACGTGGCAACAAATCAATTGCCTGTAATTAATAATATCAAATGAAGATTTAGAGTCAATAACTTTTTTCATAATAACTATAGCTGGCTTATTAATTGATTTTTTGCTAAAATTGGTCTATACATTTATAATGTAATTAAGGAGGAGTTCTACATGTCAAATGCATTAGATATTAATGACGGAAACTTTGAAGCAGAAGTTGTTAATTCTTCTGAATTAACAATCGTGGATTTTTGGGCGCCATGGTGCGGCCCTTGCAGAAAATTGGGTCCGGTGCTTGATGAAGTTGCTCAAGAATTTGAGGGCAAATTAAAAGTTGTTAAACTCAATACGGATGAAAACCTGAAAACAGCAAAGGAATATTCTGTCAGCGGTTTGCCTACTTTATTAATCTTCAAAGACGGCAAAGCTGTAGAAAGACTTGTCGGCCTTATGCCAAAGTCATCTATAGTTTCTAATATAGAAAAACATCTGTAATTTAGTAATTTTTAAATAGCAAAAACCCCGATAATTTATCGGGGTTTTTTTATTGACGTGTTTATTTAATATTTAGTTCTTTGCCGGTTCTTCTGTTGCAGGTTTTTTAGTCTGTTCTCTTTGTGAGAGTGCTTTTTTGCCTGTCAATCTGGACATAAATCTGAAGAAGCTGCCTTTTATACCTTTGCTGTTGAGGTTTTCATAATCTTTGTTGATGATTTCGCTTCTAGAATGTTCTCCTACAGGTACACCGATAGCTTTTCTGTTAACATATTCACCTATCAATGTAGACATTGTGTTGACTGTCTGTGCGCCAAAGAGGCTGGAGTTATAAAGGTTTCTAAATGTATTGTTGAACAGATTGATAAACATTACATTGTAGAAGGTTCTGGAAGTTTCTTGTATTGCTCTTTCTTTTGCTTTTAATACAGCTTCGTTTTTATCTTCTCCGTTTGACTTGAGCATTACCATATTGTGGTTGTCTGCCATCAGGAACCATGCCGTTGCAGCTGTTGATGTATTTTTTGCCAGTGCTGACAGGTCAGAGTTGGAGATGCTGGACATTGTAGCTGTGTTGAAGGATTTGTTGATTCTCTTGTTCATGAATTTTGCAAAATCTTCAGCAGAAAGGTCAATTTTTCGTTTGTCGTTGCACCATACGGGTTTTTGCGTAATTTTATAAATACCGTTTGCGACTGCATCCAGTTCTTTTTCCCATTCAGGAAGTTTGTTTTGACCTTTCATTAATTCATAGGCCGGTTTTGCAATATGTTTGAACGGAAGTGTAATTGTTCCCCATATAAATTTAAACGGTTCTGTAACAAAGTCAGCAATTTCTCTGATTCCCTGTTTGTTCCGTTTTCCTAGAGAAATTATTTCTGCATTTAGAGCATCTTTAATACCCTGTTCCAGTTTTTCTGCATCTTTGGGGTTTACTGCTTTCAGTGCAGAAACAGCATCGTTGAACAGTTTTATATTTTCTGCGTTTTTGTCTACTTTGAATCTGTTTTCAAAGGAGAAGGCAAAATTGTGCAGTTCTCTTGCTCTTTCTACGAGTTCTGCTTTTTGTGCATCAATACCTTCGTTCTTTGTCTTTTTAGCAAGTTTTTCAAGAAAATCTTTTGCTTTTGAGTAGTTATTTGTAGAGAATTTGCCTTTTTCGTCATACAAAAGTTCTTTTAGCATTTTGACTTCTTCTTTGAAGTCGTTGTCTTCCATTTTTGCGAATAAATCTTTTAGATTTTCTTGTATTTTTGCTTCTTTCCTGTTTTTGAAGTAAGTTTCAGAAGCTTCAAACAGTTTCATTTCATTTGCATTTATAGAATCGTTTAATTTGTTATTTTTTATGTGTCTGAACTGCTCGGCAAAGTCTTTTAGATTTGCTTCATCCAGAATTCTTGCTATATCATCTGCATTTTTGGAGATGAAATCAGCCTGCTGGTTTTTGTTTATAACTGCTTCAAATCTTTGTGCCAGAGTTGCATCGTATTCTTTTAGTTTAGCTATTACTTTGTTGTATTCTTCACGTTTAAACTCAAATTTTGTTTTTGTGTATTTGTCGTAGAAGTTGTCATATTTTTTAGAAATAGCTTTGAAGTATTTTTCGAGTTTAATGTCATTTATTTTGATATTCTTTTTGGCATATCTTACGGCAAAGCCTGCAGCAATCATACCAACAAACCATTTTGCAATACTGGAGCCTGTTAAAAGCGGCTTCAATTCTTTTTGTTCTTTTAATTTGTCTTCTTTGCTGCCTGTCATGTTAACAGTTGCATTTGTCGGTGCGGCTAAGCTGAGAGGCATATCTGCAGCAAGTCCGAATCCGTTGAATACAGCAGAACCTTTGAAACCCGGTTTTGATTTGTTTTCGGATTCTGTATTGTTTTCAGGTTTAACTTCTTTTTGCGGGAAGTTTTTGCCTGCAGCTTTATTTATTTTTTGAGCTTCTTCTTTAGAGATAAAGTGGAGCTTTTTGCCGTTAGACAATCTTGAGAAACTTTCTGTTAACAGAACGCTCAGGGCTGTTACTGTTACAAATGCGAGTTTGCTGGAGTTTATCCATTTTGACAAAGCACCGAGTGTAATCAATTGCAGATAAGCATTGGATACGACACGTTTTGTTTCCTGATTAAAACGTGTTTTCTTTTCTTTGTCAGCGGCTTTTGCATCATCATCGCACAATCTGGAAAGGTTGTATGCGTCATTTGCAAGGAAAAATGCCGGTATAAACCCTGTTACGATTCTTGTTAAAGCTCTTTCATGCACCCCGTTGTAGTTTCCTGATTTCGGGTCGAACATTTTCATTGCACGGCTCAAAAGTCCTGCAGCCTGAACATCTTTTGTATCATATTTGAATTTTTCGGCTGTTTCCATATAGCCGTTGAATGAGTTAACAATATCTGTGTTGTTTAATATTCTCATTTTCTTGGCAAACCAGCTGTTGCTTGTTTGGTTTGCTGCATTTTTTGCTGCGCTAGCTTTGCTTTTGGGTACTAGCTTTTTGAAATATTCTATTATGTGCAGAGGCAGCTCTGTGACCGGATAGAATATGCCTTCTCCCAGCAGTCTTGTCCAGTTTTTTTCTACTATTGTAATTTTAGAGCCGTCTTTGCTTTTGCTTAAAGGTTTTGCTATTTCCTGCCATTCATCGGTTATTTTGTTTAATTCTTTTGGTGCTTTTCCGATGAATGATTCCAGAAAATCAAGGTTTTTGTTCAAAGAGTATGTGTTTTTGTTGTAAAGTTCAAAACTCTTTTTTAATCTATTAATAGAAAAAACGCCTTTAAAGGAAATATCGCTTGACTCTCTCTTAAAAGGCGTTTCTTTTAAATTGTTATAAGAAGAAGATTTTTTTGTCACACCGGACTTCTGCATGTGACTGTTTCGGTCTTTATATAATGATAAATTATGTTGATTCTTTATTATCATTTTCCTGCCCTTATGTACTGTCGCATAAGTGTATGCTTTTTGCAATAAGTTTGAGCTGTATCTTAATTAAATTTAATATATAGCCAAAAATTATCCGTCACTTGTATTAAGTGCAAACAGATAATTTTTTGCTATTACATGCTTATAATGCAACATAATTTAACAATTTTATTTATGGATTTTTATTTATCTGTAATTTTGGAATTGCAAAGGAATATCATAGGCATCTTCGTTAGATTTTAAGAGTTTTATTACTTCCTGCAAATCATCTTTGCTCTTGCCGGAAACTCTGACCTGCTCGCCCTGTATTGAGGCTTGTACTTTGAGTTTAGAGTTTTTTATGTCAGCAACAATCTTTTTGGCTAGTTCTGTAGAAAGCCCTTTCTTTAGGTTAAAAACCTGTCTTACATTGCCGCCCAGAGCGTTTTCCATAGGCTGAGGGTCAAGGATTTTTATGTTCAAATTTCTTTTAACTAGCTTTGTCTGAAGAATATCCAGAATGTTTCTGAGTTTCATATCATCGCTTGTTGTGATGGTTATTGCTTTATCTCCTTCAAGGTTTATGTCAGAGTTTGTGTTTTTTAAGTCAAATCTTGAGGTGAGTTCTCTTTTTGTCTGGTCTACAGCGTTTACAAGCTCCTGTTTATCAAATTCTGATACTACATCAAAACTGCAATCTTTAGCCATAATATTCTCCTTAGTAATATTCCTAGGCTGTTATTATAACAAATTTTTGAACTTTAGTCTAAGATTCTTACTGTTGAGCCGCTGCCAATATTTCTGTTGTTGTAGTATCCCCCATGATTTCCCATGTAATAATTTTGTTGCCCCATTCCGGGATTTGTAAAACCAGCATAAGGCGAATATTGGTCATATATTGGCGGTGTAAAACCTGTCATGGTTCCCGGACTGAAATCGCCAAATATAGCACCGAGTATATTTGAAACAATTCCTCCTACACCTCTGTTTACTCTTGTTCCGCTCCAGCTGCCTTGAGGGTAATATGGAGTTGAGTATTGAGGGTATACGGTTTGGCTCTGTACTATCTCGGGATAGGAATTGTAGTGCTTAGAGGCTGTTTTTACTGTGTTAAAGCGTTCTGTTAGATTTCCGCCCTGCATTGCGCCCAGCATTTCTTTTTCCAGCCTTGTTATTCTTGATTCTGTATCATCATAATCATAGGTGCGGCCCAGAACTTTTCTTTCCAGTTTTGCCAGCTCTTTTGAAGAAATATTGTACATTACGCCTGCATCTATGTTCGCAAGGATATTGTCGACCCTGCTTGATAGAGGCAGAGAACTGAAGTTTCTGCGAAAAATTTTGTTTTCTATTCTGCTCAAACGGTTGTATATGCTCTCTTTTTCGTAGGTTCTTTTGAATAGATTAAATTCTATTTGCGTGATTTTGGGGTAGTTTTCGTTTATTGCAGGATTGCTGTGCGGAAGCGCAAGCGGATTTATTGCAAGCGGCTGAAATGTCTTTACTTTATATGCATCTGCAGGTGCAGAAAAAGACACTAATATTAAACATGCCAGTATAACTGCAGAAAAGTTTTTTTGCATACATAACCTCATCTTATTGCTTGAACAACCTTAAGGTATGATATATTCTTGCTTTGTACATTGGTCGGTTATGTATATCGTGTGGGATTATGTTGAGTCTTTTAAAATTTTAATTGCCTTATCAAGTTCGTCCGCAAAAATATCAATTTGTCTTTGGATGCTGTCTTTGCTGTATATTTGGCCTTCCCCCTGATAGGTAAGGTATTTTATGTAGACCTGAGATTCGCATCTCAATGTGGCAATTGCACGTGCCTGATTTGCTATATCTTGCAGTTTTACAAAAGAAATATAGTATTTTTCGGGGCGGTTTTCATATTTTTCTGCCATATAGTCGGCATGGTCAATTATTGAACTGGCAATGGCATTGAATTTTTGTACACTGCCTTTATTTTCTATGCATTTTTGCATTTTTTCCAGTATTAGGATAACATCGTTTAAATCATTGATATAAGGCGATGTTTTGTCTTTTTTTAGAATAATATCAATATACTGTGGATTTTCTCTCGGAACTTTTTTGTACCGGGGATTTTTTTCATATTCGTTTATAGTTTTAAAAAGAGGTTTAGACTCTTTTGTTACATTAGTCCTTGCATATTCAAAGTTGCTCTCTATGTCAGGAAGACTCCCCTTGTATCCGGATCCTGTACAGATGAGAATACAAGCAGTGAATATAAAGAATTTTGATATAGCCTTTTTCAGAATTTTCATAATTCAATTATAACGGATTTTTGTGAAGTGTCATATTTTTTGACTTTAAATTTTCGCATGTTTATCATGTGTGTTATGAACTTGTTTGATTCTTTGGAAACTGCGAATAAACAAATACCTCTGGCCGAGACCTTGAGGCCAAAAACTCTTGATGAGTATCTCGGGCAGAATCAGATAGTCGGAAACAATGCTGCTTTTATAAATCTTTTGCGTTCCGGCAGACTGTTTTCGTGTATATTCTGGGGGCCGCCTGGATGCGGAAAAACTACTCTGGCAAGGCTTATTGCAACAAAAACAAGCAGTGAGTTTATAGAACTCAGTGCGGTAAATTCCGGTATTAAGGATATAAAAGAATGCGTTGAAAAGTCGAAAGAGAATCTGCGCTATAACAAAAAAACTATAATTTTTATTGACGAAATCCACCGCTATAGCAAAACGCAGCAGGATGCACTCTTGCCGTATCTTGAAAACGGCACATTTTATCTTATCGGCTCTACAACGGAAAATCCGTCATTTCAGGTTGTGCCTGCTTTGCTTTCCAGAGTGCAGGTGTTGATGCTGCAGCCGATAGATGATGATAATATTGCAAACATTGTGCAAAAGGGATTTACTTATCTTTCTCAAAAACACGGCCCGATTGTGTTAAAGCAAGAGGTTATTGATTTTATAGTAAAATATGCATCCGGTGATGCTAGACTGGCACTAAATCTTGTTGAAAATTCATATTTTGCCGCAGATTTTAAGGATAATAAAAGAAGCCTTACTCTTGAGATTTTAGAAAGTCTTGCACAAGAGAAAAGAGTAAAATACTCACGACAGGAACACTATGATATGGCATCCGCTTTCCAAAAAAGCATGAGAGGCTCTGACAAGGACGCTGCTATATACTGGCTGGCAAAAATGATATCGGCAGGAGAAGACCCAAGATTTATTGCTCGTCGTTTGATGGTATGTGCTGCCGAGGATGTAGGTCTAGCTGATCCCAATGCTCTTTGTATAGCAGTGAATGCTTACAGAGCAGTAGAACATCTCGGACTGCCTGAAGGCAGAATCCCTCTGGCTCTTGCTGTTGCTTACGTATGCGATGCTCCAAAGTCCAATGCCGCAATTTGTGCCGTTGATGAGGCTCTTTCTGATATAGCAAGCGGTTTGGATTATCCTCCGCCAATGCATTTGAGAGATGCGCATTACAAAGATGCGCAAAAATACGGCTTTGGAAAAGGTTATGTCTATACGCATGACAATCCTGAATACAAACAGCAGTTTTTGCCGGATGAGCTTAAAGACAAGAAGTATTTTCATTAGTAATGTTATAAAAATGATAAAGCCAAATTCATTGTTGAATTTGGCTTTGATGTATGCGTATCTGTTATTTTTAGTTGCCTTATGCGAATTTCGGAGCCGAACGTTCGATTTCTTTTTCTTCTTGTTTTTCGACTGCTTCGAGTTCTTTTTGTGCTGCTGCAAGTTGAGTTTCCAGAGATTTTCTTTGCAGCTCGATTTGAGTTTCCATATCTTTTATCTGGCGCATTTTGCCTTGTTCTTGCACCTCGATTGCCTGATTCATTAATGTTAGAGCCATTCCGGCAGGAGTACTCATAAAGTTTGCCCCACCATTAAGGTAAGATCCCATTAATTGATTCAATGTTGCAGTATCAATATTTCCTCCGCCTGCTTGTACTTGTTTTGACAATGCTTGCATTGCTACGTTTTGCTGCATCGTCATTCCCATCTGGAATATATTACCGATATTGCTAAAGAGGCTTCTCATATTGGCTATAGCGCGTTCGTGGTTAGCGGCGCTATTGGCCAAGGTCTGTTGCTGTTGAGTCAACTGCATTATCCTCATCGATAGCTGGTTAACGCGGTTGGTCAACATCAATTTTCTTGCTGTGAAAATTGCATAACCCATTGTTGGATTCCTCTCGTGTTTTGTAATTAATTCCTCGTATATAAATAAAAACATTTCTATTTCAATAATTGCCTATTTTATTTATTTTTTGTTAAGATTTTGTAACATTTGTAAATTTTAATGTTAGGACTATATGGCAGAAATGCTTATTAATACTGTTTGTTCGAGAGTTGCTCGGGGGTTATTGTCCAGACCCGTATATTATATTTTTGTGCAACACATTTTAGCCTGTTCAGGTATTTTGTGTCTTTGGCTCCGTTTTCTATGATTAATACTACACCTGCCTTTTTTCCTGTCATAAGCGCATAATAAAGCGATTGGCCTATAGATTCTGCCCATTTGTTTGCAAAATCAAACTCTATTGCATAATCTTTTGTAAGACAGTCTATTCTTGTAAGGTCGGACAATCTGTATTCTGTTTGGCCGTTATTGCACTTGCACCAGTGGTTTTGGTATTCTTTTTCTAGATAAATATGCGCAAGGCAGGCATGTGTGTTTATTGCTGCTAAGGCAAAAACTATACATAGCTTTTTTAGCATATTAGTCGCATCCACAGCTCGGGCTAAATGTTCCGTTACAGCATACTGCACGACCTGATGAACAACCGCAGACTCCGCCGTGATGTGAGCAGCAGCCTCTTCTCTGTTTTATATCTGACATAAGTGAAAATGCAGCACCTGCGGAAAGAGCCATTATTGCAAATACGACAAACATCTTTTTCATAACTTATCCCTTTCTTTTGTTAAGGGAATTATATTATTCTAAAACTAATGACGTATTACATTAGTGTAATATGTGTTTTGGTGTAACTGAAAAGGCAGAGAGACGCAGCACTTAAAAAAATATAATAAAATTTGTAATAATAAGGTAATAAAAAAGACTACAGAAGTAGTCTTTTTTATGGTGGGCGTTGAGAGGCTCGAACTCCCGACATCTTCCTTGTAAGGGAAGCGCTCTACCAACTGAGCTAAACGCCCTTTGCTTTGTATAATTTATTATACATGCGCAATTTTTGATTTCAAGTATTTTTTCTTATTTTTTTGAAAATAAATTAAGAAGTTTATCCAAAAAGCCTTCTTCTTCCGGTGCTTCTCCGTTTTCGAGCATTCCGACTTTCTTTTTTACTTCTTCTTTTTCATCGGAATTCGGGGCAAATTTGAGGTATTTGTTATAATAATCTATTGCATCATTTATTCTGTTGTTGCTTTCTGCATGTTTTGCCAGTTTGAGCAGGCATTCATAGTCTTTTGGATTGATTTCTGCCAGTGCAAACAAATACTCAATTACTTTGTCTTCGTAGCCTTGTTCTTCATAAAATTTTATGAGTCTTTTAATTGTTGCAATATCGTCTTTTTCTATTGCAACCAGTTTTTCACAGAATTCTGCACAGGCGAATTTGTCATCCAAAACAGAATAGAGATTGATTAATTCTTTAATTACCTCAACATTTTGCTGGTTTGTGTTGTATGCATTGAGATATTCATCCAGCGCAAGCTCCTGATTACCTTTTTTAATATAATATTTGCCCCAGTAAAAATGTGATTTGTATTCGTCATTGAGTTTTTCATAGACCAATGCTCTCATCTGGCTGGGCAGCGGGCTGTCAGGGTTTATTTTTTCAAATGTTTCAATCCACTTTAGAGTGTTTTCATTGTCATTTGTGTTGTAATAGTATTCTGCCATCAATGCGCTGTAGCTTACGTCCTGTTTTTCTTTGTCAGAAAGATTTTGAAGCAGATTAAACGCTTCTTCATTCTTTTCTTGCATTAAAAGAGCTTTTATCTTGTTAAAGATGCTAACGGCGTATTTTTCTGCCTGTTCGTAATCTCCTGTTGCAAGGTAAAGCTGGCATAAGAATTCTTTGATTTCTGTGCTGTCAGGATATTGTTGTATTGCCTGCTGCAAAATATTCAAAGCAGCTGATTTGTCCTCGCTGTAGTACAATTTTGCCAGTGACAGGTAGACATTTTGATTGTGGTCATAGTCAAGAATTTTTAAATATTCATCAATTGCTTTTAGCGGCTTGTTGACGAGTTCATAGGTCTGGGCTAACAAATATCTGGCTGCAATAATTTCTTTTTCTTCCGTTGTGTTGTTTATTGCTTTTTTATAGTCATCAGCAGCCTGTATGAGTCGACCTTCCAGTGTTTTTAGTTTTGCTCTTGTCATGTAGTATTCATATTTGTTGTCATGGAAATATAGATCCAAAAGCTGATTGTATGAGATAGGGTCTTCCGGCTTCAGATTCATATACTGCTGCCAGTAGTTAATGGCTTCTATATCATGCTGGAGCATCTGGGCTGAGGTAGCCAGTTTTTGGAGTATGTCAGTATCATTTTTGTTTGTTTCGTATGCGTATTTGTAGCATTCATAGGCCTGTTCATACTTGTCTTCTTCCTCAAATTGTTGTGCTTTTATCAGTGCTTCAGCAATTGTTTTGTTTGCCATGATATTTTTATCCCTCTAATTCATATTTTTTTTGATTATACATAAGTTTTAAAACTCTAACAAGTTTTGTAAGGACATACCACCTGATTTATTTTGTTAAAAGCATATTAATTATTGGATTTTATTTTTAGCTGTTGTAAAATTAATGATGTTAGATTTAGGGAGTAGTTTAGATGGAATTAGATGTTATAAAAAAAGTTGATAAAGAAGTTGCTGATGCAATAGAAAAAGAACTGGAAAGACAGAGAAATACAATAGAGCTTATTGCCAGTGAAAATTTTACTTCGCCTGCTGTAATGGCTGCTTGTGGTTCTGTTTTGACAAATAAATATGCCGAAGGAAAGCCTTACAAACGTTTTTATAACGGCTGTGAGAATGTTGATGTTATAGAAGAACTTGCTCAAAAAAGAGCATGTGAACTTTTTAAAATGGATCACGCAAATGTACAGCCGCATAGCGGTGCGCAGGCAAATATGGCTGTTTTTATGTATGCATTGAAAATAGGTGATACTGTTCTCGGTATGGACTTGTCTAACGGCGGACACCTGAGCCACGGCTCACCGGTCAATTTTTCCGGTATTAATTACAATATAGTCAGCTATGGCGTTGATGAAAACGGCGTTATTAATTACGACGAAGTAGAAAAACTCGCTAAAGAACATAAACCAAAATTAATTATTGCGGGTGCCAGCAACTACTCTAAAATAATTGATTTTAAACGCTTTAGAGAAATTGCGGATTCTGTAGGAGCTTATTTGATGGCTGATATAGCTCATATTGCAGCACTTGTTGCAGGCGGAGTTCATCCATCACCTGCAGGTTATGCACATTTTGTCACTACTACTACACACAAAACATTGAGAGGCCCGAGAGGCGGTATTATTATGTGTGATGCTGAGCATGCAGCCGGTATAGACAAGGCTGTTTTCCCCGGTATGCAGGGCGGCCCTCTGGAACATATTATTGCAGGTAAAGCAATTGCGTTAAAAGAAGCTCTTGAGCCTTCTTTCAAAGAATATGCCGCACAAATTGTAAAAAATGCCAAAGCTCTTGCTAACGGACTTATGGACGAAGGTATGGATATTGTAGGCGGATGTACTGAAAACCACCTTATGACTCTTGATTTGAGAAAGTTCAACAAAACAGGTAAGGATATTGCTAATGTACTCGAAAAAGTCGGTATTACAGCAAACAAAAACACTGTTCCGAATGATCCGCAGAGTCCGTTTGTTACAAGCGGTGTAAGGCTCGGTGCTGCTGCTGTTACAACTAGAGGTTTTAAAGAAGAGGATATGGTAGAAGTTGCAAAAATCATAGCAGGGGCTGTGGTTGCTTCTGACAATGAAGTTGCTCTTCAAAATCTCAGAGAACGTTCTTTAAAATTATGTAAAAAGTATCCGCTTTATGAAGGAATGCACGTATAATGATTTCGTTAAAATTAACTGATGCACATATACTCGGAATGATAATGGCATATTTGCTCGGATTTTTTATTATGCCGTTTGTTATTTATTTTGCAAAGAAAAACAATCTGGTGGACAAACCCAATGCCAGAAAAATCCATCATGGCCCTATTGCCAGACTGGGAGGAATTGCCATTTGGTCGAGTGTAATGCTTACTTTTTTACTGTTGGTTATTTTGAGTTATTATCCGTACGGAAAATTGCTGTCAGGGATACTTTTGGGCGGGTCTTTAATGTTTCTGCTCGGTTTGATTGATGATATTTACGGTCTTAATGCAAAATTTAAACTCATGATACAAATAGCAATTGCTTCGATAGTATTTTTACTGGGTATTAGCGTAAATACTATTTATAACCCGTGGGGCGAACCAATACAGCTCGGGCTTGTATTGTCTTATATTGTTACTATTTTGTGGATTGTCGGTATTTCAAATGCCTTAAACTTTATAGACGGTGTAGACGGGCTTGCAGGGTCGATTGTTACGATATCATCTGTTACTCTGGGATTGATTGCTGTTGCAATGACTCCGACAAATGCAATAAGTGCATTGATTGCGTTTATTTTGGCAGGGGCAATGCTTGCGTTTTTAACATACAATTTCCACCCCGCAAAAATATTTATGGGTGATTCTGGTGCTTTGTTTGCCGGATTTTTACTCGCAACTCTTTCTATCACCGGTGTGATGAAATCTCCTGAGCTGACAATGTTTGTACCGTTTTTTATTTTGTCAGTGCCTATTATCGACATTACATTTTCTTCTTTAAGAAGAATAGCCAAGGGTGTTTCACCGTTTACACCTGATGCAGAGCATTTGCATCACAAACTTCTGCACAGAGGATTTTCTCAAAATCAGACGGTATTAATACTTTCTTCTGTGGCTGTAATTTCAGGCGCAATAGCAAGTTTTATTGTCGGCACTTCCTTAAAATTCTTTATTTATGCTATTTTAATTTCTGTTATAATGTTGTTGTTGAGCTTTATGGCCAGTAAAAATAAAGAATAGGGATTGTGTAATACAAAATGGGTAAGGCAAAGAAAAGAGGTTTTCAAAACTGTATAAATACAGGCATGTCGCTTGGTGCTTTGCCTTCTTGCTGCTCCAGAGAAGATGCTGTCAGCTTTGTAATAAAAAACATATCCGCAGACAATCTCGGCCCCGAAACAAAATATGTTATCAGCCTTTTTGGCATAACAGCAGAGGAGCTTTCCGAAGCAGGTGCCAGTTATGAGGCTCTTGTTGCTTTAAAAGCTGTTTTGTAGATTGTTTTATATTTCAAGATAGCTGTTTGAATATACCTTTTTATTAAGCAAAATCTCTGCTGTTTTGTATATTTTTACCTGTTCTGCGTCGTTTTTGTCATATTCAACGGCATCGAGGTCTTCAAAATTCTGCATAGCATTGTATATAGACAGATACACGCTATCGTAAGCTTCTTGAACGTTTTGGCTTTCTATCATTGTGTTTAACCTTAAAAGCTCGCTGTCAAATGAATCAACAATTGCGCTGTCCAGACCGCAACCCATCGCCATTACCATAAATACTCTGTTAATCAGAGGACGGAGTTCTTTCGGACAGCCGTTTGATACATTAGAAAGACCTATAGTTGTATTTACCTGCGGTTCAAAGCTTTCTTTTAGCATTCTTATTGTGTTTAGTGCTTCTGTTGCCTGTGTCTGGTCAACGCATACAGGCAAAATTAACGGGTCAAAATATATTTTATTATTTGCTATGCCCTTTTCTTCTGTTACCGAATTAATCTCAAAAGCAAGCTCCAGCCTTTTGTCAGCTTCTTTTGGTATTCCAAGTTCACTGTTCATTGTCAGTGCAATGAAGCTGCAGTCGTATTTTGATGCCAGTTCAGTAACCTTATCCAGTCTGTCATGGTTTGCATTTGTGCTGTTTATTATCCAGTCTTGGGGGCTTTTTGCCAGAGCCAGACCGAGTTCTATTTCGTCAGCATTTGTGCTGTCCAAAGAAAGCGGAATGTCTGTCAAATCCTGTGCAATTGAAACAAGCCACTGCATTGTGCCTGCAAAAACACCTCTGGCCGGGCCAATGTTCAGGTCTATCCAGTCAGGATTTGTTGCAATTTGTTTTTTTAAAAGGTTCGTAATATAGTTTGTATCTCTGTTTAGAACAGCTTCTTTTGTTGTTTTTGAGATTATATGTAGGTTTTCTGATATTAATTGCATTGTTTTTCCTTTTATATAAGATTGCATAGTATTTCTGATGTGGCATGAGCCTTATTCAACGTATAGAAGTGGAGTCCTCTGACGCCGTTGTCTATTAATTGCCGGCATTGTTCTGTTGCGTAGCTTATGCCGAATTCTTTAATGTAGTCTTTGTCTTCTTTATGTTTTTCTATTACGTCTTTTAATGTTTGTGGAATTTCCACTTTACAAAGAGTTGCCATTTTTTCTACTGTTTTGTAATTTGTTATGGGCAGAATCCCCGGGATAATTGGAATATCTATACCTGCTTTTTCACATTTTTCTATAAATGAAAAATAGTGTTTGTTGTTAAAAAACAGCTGGGTATAAATGATTTCTGCGCCTTTTTCTGTTTTTTGTTTTAAATATTCTATGTCTTTTTCAAGAGAAACAGCTTCTTTGTGACCTTCCGGATATCCGGCTGCAGCTATTGATAAAGTGCTTTCTTTTTTTATGTATTCAATAAGCTCTGATGCATAGTGAAAATCGTGGCATATTGTCTTGTCTTCCGGAATGTCGCCACGCAGAGCCAGAATATTTTCTATTTCAAATTTTTGCAGGGTGTTTAGATATTCTTTTATATTTTTAGTACTTGTTGAAACACAGGTAAAATGAGGCATTGGAGAAACTTTTAGTTCTTCTTTTATTCTTCTTATTATTTCAATGGATTCTGTCTGGTTTGAGCCTCCTGCACCGTAGGTGACAGAAATCAGTGAAGGACTAAAGTCCATCAGCTTGTGCAGTTCAACAAAGAGTTGCTCCAGCTTGCTTCCGTCTGTATCATCTTTTGGGGGGAATACTTCGTAAGATATTACCGGTTTTTTGTTATTTTGGGATGAATAGATTTCTTTTAGTTTCAATTATCTTTCCTTATTTGTTAATTGCAAAGTAAACTTCTTTTAGACGTTTTTTGCTTACATGGGTATAGAGTTGTGTAGTTGATACATCACTGTGACCCAGAAGCTCCTGTACCACTCTCAAATCTGCTCCGTTTTCCAGCATGTGTGTAGCAAAGCTGTGTCTTAGTGTGTGAGGAGAGATGTGTTTTTTTAGCAGCTCTCCCTGCTTTTTTATAAAAACATAAACATCCTGTCTTGTCATCAAATGACCGTTGTCTTTGATTAAGAGTTGTTTTGTGTTTAGTTTGTAGCGTTTTATAAGTAGTTCTCTTATTTTTAGGTATTTTAAAATTGCTTTTTTCGCCTTTTCTCCGATAGGGATTATTCTTTCCTTGGAACCTTTACCCATACATCTTACATACCTTGAGGAGAGGTCTATATCATTTACCTCAAGATTTATCAGCTCAGAAACTCTCAGCCCTGCTCCGTATAAAAGTTCCAGCATCACAGACTCTGTGTCGTTAAGGTGGTTTTGCAATATTGTTTCTATTTCCGATACTGTTATTACTTTTGGCAGTTTTTTTGTGAGTTTGGGCAGTTCTACTCCCAGACTCGGGTCTTGTGTAATGATTTCATTTGCGCTCAGCCACCTGAACCAGCCTCTGATAGCAGCTATTTTTCTGGTTACGCTTGTTGCACAGTAGTTTTTGTCATGGAGTTCTTTTATATAGTAATTTATATGGACTCTTTTTATTTTTTCAAAATTGTCTATTTTATCAAGTTTGTACAAAAAGTCGCAAAAATCTGTCAAATCCCGTCTATAGGCATCTATAGTATTTTGTGCAAGCCCTCTTTCTGCCTGCAGATATTCCAGATATTCCGCTATATATTGTATAAGCATAAAGTTATTATACAACTTTTATTGCCAAACACCTTCCATCATTTTGTTGAAGCGTTATTCTGCGATGAGCTTTTTTGCAAAATTTAAGGAGTCCTGTGTTATTGCGCCTGCAGCCAGCATTGCAATAGCTTTTATTCTGTTTTCCGGATTGAGCGTGTGTACCTGAACTTTTGTCTGCTCGTCTTGAGATTTTGTTACATAAAAATGTCTGTCTGCTTTTGCTGCAATAATGGGCTGGTGTGTTATGGAAATTATCTGGTGCGTTTTTGATAACTCTTTTATTACCTGTGCTACCGCCTGACAGGCGTTGCCTGATATACCTGTATCTATTTCATCAAATATTACTGTGTTGATTTTATCTGTTTTTGCAAAAATTGTCTTTAATGCAAGCATAACACGGGATATTTCACCGCCTGAAGCTATTTTTGCCAGCGGTTTAGGCTCTTCTGATATGTTTGTTGAAATTAAAAATTCAACATTGTCGCAGCCGTTTGTATTAAAATCGCAGTTTGTTATTCCTATTTCAAACTGAACTTTGGGCATATCAAGCATTTCAAGCACATTTCTTATCTTTTCTGATAAAGAAACGGATATCTGTTTTCTTGATTCTGAGAGAAGGTCTGCTGCTTCTTTCAGATATTTTTTTAACTCTGTTTTTTGATTTTGCAGTTTGTCTATTTCGTCTTGAGAGAATTCTACGGATTTGTATTCTTCTTCAAATTTTGCATAATTTTCAAGCACCTGCTCCAGTGTAGGCCCGTATTTTCTTTTTATTTTGTCTAAAGTGTCAATCCTTTGCTGAACTTCGTCCAGCCGCTGCTCATCGAGTTCCAGGGCCTCTGCGTAGTTTCTCAGATTAGAGGATAGTTCTTTCAACATTTCCTGAGAAGTGATTATTTCAGTTTCGTATTCTTCAAGTTTTGAATCCATTTCTGTTGCTTTGGAGATATTTGTTTTTACTTTTCCAAGAGCATCCATAATACATCCGTCCTCGCCATACAATGCCCAGTATGCGCTGTAGGTGAGTTCTTTTAGCTTTTCAACATTAGCAAGCACATTCAGTTCTTCTGCGAGTTTTGTGTCTTCTTGCGTGTCTTCTATTTTTGCAGCTTCTATTTCATCCATCTGGAATTTTAGAAAATCTGCCTGTTGTTCTGTTAAAGTGTTGCTGTTTTGAAGCTTTTCTAATTTTTTACAAACCTCTACATAGTGGTTGTACAAGTCCTTGTATTTGCCTAAAAAATCTCTGTGGCTTTCGTGTCCGTATGAGTCCAGCAATGTAATATGATATTTTGGTTGAATATATGTATAAGTCATGTGCTGGTTGTGGATATCAATCAAAATTTCACGAAATGCTTTTATAATATCCTGTGTGACAAGTGTTCCGTTGATTCTTGAACGTGTTGAGGTTTCTGTAATTTCTCTTGAAATAACAAGTTCACGCCCGAAATTCTCTATCCCGAAATCGTCAAGGAATTCTTGTGGGATGTCATAGTCGAGCAAGAGTGTCAGTTCTATATAAGCTCTTTGTTTTCCTGTTTTTATGACTTCTTTGTTTGCACGTGCGCCAAAGGCCAAATCAATAGCATTAATCATAATGCTTTTGCCTGCGCCGGTTTCCCCTGTAATTACATTAAAACCTTTGTCAAACTCAAGTTCCAGCTCATCAATTATAATAAAATCTTTTATTTTTAGTGTCTTTATCATATTAACGTTCCGGTGCTACTCCCCATTGTAGTTTTTTTCTCAAAATAGAATAGAACTCATTGTCTTCTTTTTCCAGAATAATAAGCTTTGCTGTTGTTTCGCTTTTCTTTATGGTTATAAATTCTTCTGCGTTTATGTCAATAGTGTCCTGCCCGTCAGAGGAAAGTTTCAGCTTGTTACAGGTTTTGCAGCTTGTGATTTTGACTGTTTCGTAAGCCGGAATAACAAGCGGTCGGGATGTCAGCGTGTGAGGGCAGATAGGTACGATAACCATTGCCTCAAGATCAGGTGATATGACAGGCCCGCCTGCAGATAGCGTATATGCGGTTGAGCCTGTGGGTGTTGAAATTATAATCCCGTCTGCAAGGTAGTCACAAACAACTTTGTCGTTTATTGATAAAAATAATTTTGCAGTTCTGGAAAAAGTGTCGCCTTTTATAACAATATCATTGAGGGCAAGGACTTTATCATCCAGAGAGGAGAGCATCATTCTGTTTTCAATGCAATATTTACCCTTTATCAGCTTATCAACAGCCTGCTCAATTTCATTTGTGTTGACCTGTGCTAAAAAGCCCAGCCTGCCAAGATTTATCCCGAGTATTGGTATATTTTTTGTCGCATAAAAGCGTGCAGCTCTTAAAATTGTACCGTCACCGCCTATTGTAATGACGGCTGATACATCTTGTGCAAAATTTTTAGAAGAATTTGTTACTGAATTTATGCCCCTTGTTTTCAGAATATCCTGAGTGTGGCAGGCAACTTTGTACGATTCAGCAACATCTTCGTTATATACAATAGAAATTTTGTCTAAGGACAGCAATTTTTCTTTATTCTTCATAAAGAAATTATACTATAACAGCGGAAAACAAACTATATTTTAACTTTTTCTTAACCGTTTATTTTTGCATAAGCTGCATCACAGGAGCCGCAGCAGGCTTTTTCATACGCATCATTTGCACCCTGTGCTTTTAAGAGTTCATAAGATGTGTCACCTGATTTTACAGATGCAGCAGCAACTTTCGGGTGGCTGATGTAAAAATCCACAGCGTCTTTTATAGTCTGAATCATTTCAGGGTTTTCTATTTTACCGGCTTGTTTTACCAGTGAGCGGCCGTAAGCATCGGCAGCTTGTGTCCCGTCATTGATGATTTCGGGAGTTTCTTCTGCTTTTGGCTGTGGCTTTACTTCTTCTTCTTTTTTAAAGTTAGGCGTATTATTATATGTGCTGCGCACATTATTTATATTTAATTTATTATTCAAGTCTGTCATCTTTTACTCTCCAGTTATTTCTTATTCGTGTTCTTCATCATGCTTTAAAACACGAAATAAAATTTTTTTGCTAGTTAATTAAAAAATTTTTTTCGAATATATACAAATTTTTTAAAATACTATTATTTTTTTGCCCAAAAGTCAAGTATATTAAGAAAATTCTTTTTAAGTGTCGAATATATACTTTATTAATGTTTCTTAACAATTTTACTTTTAGAGATATTTGTAAAGTTTTTTAACAGTATATACTAAAAAGTGAAATTTTGAAGTTTGTATATACTTTATATATATGTAAGACAAAATCAAACAAAACATTAAATAAGCACAAAGCATAAAATAAACAAATTAAATAAGATGAGACTTTCACACTAACACTAACTAACCTACCTAACTTCCTAACCTTCCCTTCCTATTAAAAGTATTGCTCTAATGATAAATTAGAGCTTTTTTTTTGCCTAATTAAAGTTTTTTTTCATACTGCCGATAATACAGCATGTGAACGAAGATAATAATTCTTTATTAACGTAGTATGAAATTATGGATATGTATGATATCGCACTAGAAGACAAAGAGCTAAAGGAAGTAGGACTGGAACTGATGTTCCTCACTCCTGAAAAATGCGGACACGAAGACGGCATTACGGCCGTTGAGCTGAGCCGTCAACTCAATATGCCTTTGGATACTGTTAAGAAGAAATTAAAAATATTGTTTGATAAAGGCATAGTTCAGGTAAAGGGAATAAACCCCAAAATCTGGAAATTCAATGAGTATAACTTCCAGAGAATGCCCGAGGATGACGAGGTCTACCTGCTGTTGTGCAGTTTTGATGATGTAGACTTTGACAAGTATTTTTCTTATTAACCGGCTCTTATTATTTGTTTAAGATTGTATCCAGTATCTTTTTTGTATCTTCAAACACTGTTTCAATATCGTTGTCAGCGTTTACGATTTTTACTCTGTCAGGCTCCTGACGTGCAATTTCGAGGTATCCGTTTCTTACTTTTTTATGGAATTCAATGCCTTCGGCTTCCATCCTGTCTTTTTCGCTGCCCACTCTTTTTTGGGCAACTTCTGTTGATACGTCAAATACAAAGGTTAAATCAGACTTTAGCCCTCCTGTAGCAAGATTGTTCAGGCTTTTTAGCTGAGGAATATCTTCTCCTCTACCGTAACCCTGATATGCGATAGTAGAATCCGTGTGCCTGTCGCAGATTACTATTTTACCTTCTTTTACAGCCGGCTTGATTATATGTTCAATGTGCTGCGCCCTGTCAGCAAGGAACAAAAAGGCTTCGCACATTGGAGCAACATCACCTTCGTAGTGGAGCAGCAGCTCTCTTATCTTCTGTCCGAGTCCCGCTGAGCCTGGTTCTCTTGTCCAGATGACAGTGTATCCTTTTTCTTCAAGATATTTTTGCACAAGCTTTGATTGGGTTGTTTTCCCGCAGCCGTCTGCACCCTCAAATGTAATGAACAATCCTTTTTTCATTTTTTGACCTATATTCTGTCAAAGCCTGTGTATTGTTGCAGAACTTTCGGGATAAGTATAGTTCCGTCTTCTTGCTGGAAGTTTTCAACAATTGCGGCAAAAGTTCTGCCAACAGCAAGACCTGAACCGTTCATTGTGTAGCAGTAGTTTACTTTGCCTGTTTCTTTGCTTCTGTATTTCAGTCCGGCTCTGCGTGCCTGAAAATCGCCAAAGACAGAACAGCTGGAAATTTCTTTGTAGTTGTTGTAAGAAGGCATCCAAACCTCAAGATCATAGCATTTTCTTGCAGAAAATCCAATGTCACCTGTGCTGAGTTCTACTCGTCTGTACGGGAGTTCCAGCATTTCAAGAATTTCTTCCGCATCTCTTGTCAGTTTTTCGTGTTCTTCCGGTGCTTGTTCCGGAGTGGTGAGTTTTACGAGTTCAACTTTGTTAAACTGGTGTACTCTAATAAGACCTCTTGTGTCTTTACCTGCTGAGCCTGCTTCTCTTCTAAAGCAGGGGGTGTATGCTGTCATGCATTTTGGCAGGTCATCTTCTGATAAAATTTCGTTGCAGTAGATGTTTGTAACAGGAACTTCTGCTGTCGGAATGAGGTACAAATCTTCGTCAACGCATTTGTACATATCTTCTTTGAATTTTGGCAGCTGTCCTGTACCTGTCATTGCTGCACCGTTTACAAGTACAGGCGGAAGAATTTCTTCGTAGCCGTGTTTTGTTGTATGTACATCCAAGAAGAAGTTTATAATAGCACGTTCTAATCTTGCACCTTTGCCTTTGTATATGTAAAAGCGGGATTGAGAGATTTTTACACCTCTTTCAAAGTCAACGAGGTCTTTTTCTACTGTCAAATCCCAGTGCGGCTTTTGTTCAAAAGCAGGCTTTGATACTTCGCCTACTACTTTTTTTACTGCGTTTGCGCTGTCATCAGCACCTATTGGTATGGTTTCGTCAGGCATGTTCGGGATGCTCAGCAGCAGATTTTTTTGTTTTTCGTTGAGTTCCACTTCTTTTTCTTCGAGTGCTTTTATTTCATCACCGAGAATGCGGACTTCTTCCTGTATTGAATCTGTATTTTCTCCGTTTTTTTTCATCATTCCTATTTTTTGTGATTCGGATTTTCTTTTTGCACGGAGTTCGTCGGCTTGTGTCTGAATTTTTCTTCTTTCCACGTCAATATCCAGAACTTCATTTATGCTGAGTTCAGGGTTTCTTCTTTTTAACAGTTCGTTTAACTTGTCAGGATTTTCTCTGATGATTTTGATATCTAACATAAAAACACTCTTTCTCTTTAAACTCTATTTGCCTCAATTTTATAAAAAAATAATTGAAAAATCCACAAAAATAATTAAAATAAGTATATGAAAAGATTTGTTACCAGTTTGTTTTTAATAATATTTTTAGCCGGAATTTGTTCTGTACCTGTGTGTGCAGAAACTAATTTGAGGAATTATAAATCTATAAATATTGCCAAAGGCTCTTTTTTAAAGGCAATTTCTCAGAGGACAATTTCTACTTCCACAGTAAAAGTTGGTGATATTGAATATTTTATAAACCCTGCAGATGTTTTTATCGGTACCTCCAATGTTATCCCTAAAAACTCCGTTTATCTCGGCGAAGTGCAGGAAGTGCTGGAGGCAGTAGAGGGTGTAAATGCTGCAATGAAAATAAAAATTTATAAAGTAATTACACCTGACAGAAATGAATTTGCTCTTGATGCAAATGTGTATTGGAAAGGTTCAACTACAATAGGAGGCGACCTTGCTGCGGTTTCTTATTATACAAGAATCCCTCATTATCCCGGAGATTGGAAAAAAGGAGCCTTGCAGTTTGTGCCGACAAGTATCAGAGAAATGGGACATCCTACTGTAATCAGAGCGGGTGAAGAGGTGACTTTTATCATTAATAACGACTTGAGCCTTTATAAACCTCAAAAATAAGTTTAAATTTTATCTTTACATAACTGGTTAAAGATATTGATATATTTGTGTTTTTTATTTATAAATATCATTAACTGATAGGTACATAAGGGTCATGCCTGATAATAAGACACTGGATTTTAATATTATCGCATCGGACTGTCTGATAGCTACGGATACTGACAGTAAAGAAGTTATCGGCCTTTTGGAAGCTTTGGTACCTAAATATTCGGAAATGGAACTCATAGCTATCTTTAATTATTTTTTAAAGATAGAATTTCAGCCCGAAGTCCTGTGCTGGCTGATTAGAAAATTGGACAGCTACAGAGATTCTTCTTCAATCGGCCCGTTGTCAGAGCTTTTGTTGATGAAGGATCACACTCCAAGTGCTGATTATTCAAAAGACTGTTATACAGAAGTCAGAGTGCTGTGTGCAAAGGCTCTTTCAAACTTAAAAGACCACAGTTCCGTTCATGTGTTTTTGTATTGTTTAAATGATAAAAACGAAAACTATAAAATCAGGCTGACCTGTGCGGACGCACTGGGCAAGCTGGGTGATAAGTATGCTGTGAATTCATTGATGGATGTTGTATCTGACGAGTCTGAAAAATCCGTATATATCAGAGAGTCAGCTGCTGTTGCACTCGGCTTGATAGGAGATATGAGAGCGGTTGATTCTCTTGTTAAAGTTCTTGAGTCCCAAAACGGTATAATGGACAAGTTTACATATCTGAAAGAAAAAGCCATTGAAGCACTTTGTAGGCTTAGTCCCAACAATGACAGAACTTTTAAAGCTTTGAAACGCTCTATAAATGATGAAAATCCTCAGGTGAGAATTAATACAATTGAAGCCCTTATGGACTATGATAATGAAGAGGCAAAAGACCTGATAAAACAAATGCTCTCTGATGAGGATGAAGACGTCCAAAAAAATGCAGTTACCGCTCTTTACAATATAGACGGCGAAGAGGTTCTTAAGGAGATTTTAAACAATCCTTCATATTCAGAAGCATGTAAAAACGAAGCAAGAGAAATACTTGAAGACGAGAGTGAAAACGATGATGAAGAAACCTAAGGCAATAATACTCCTTTCGGGTGGGCTGGATTCTGTAGTTTCACTTGCGGAGTTATCGGAAAAGTTTGATTTTGTTCTTGCATTGACCTTTGATTACGGACAAAAGGCTTTTGAAAAAGAGTACGAAGCTGCAAAGAAAATAGCTGATGTTTACCATATAGACAGGCATGAGCTAATAAAACTCGACTGGCTAAAAAATATTACTACAACAAGTCTTGTTTCTAAAAATGAGGTTCCTTCTGTTGGTGTTGATAATCTTGATGACGTATCAATAACGGACAACAGTATGAAAAATGTCTGGGTGCCTAACAGAAACGGCCTTTTTGTTAATATTGCCGCTGCTTTTGCTGATTCTTTTAAGCTGGATTATATTGTTATTGGCGCAAATAAAGAAGAGGCAGCTACATTTTCGGATAATTCGGAACAATTTATAATAGACGAAAATGAGGCACTTGTTTCTTCCACCAATTACGATGTAAAAGTACTTGCTCCGTTAATTGAAATGGATAAAAATTCTATTGTAAAAAGAGGTATTGAACTCGGTGTGCCTTTTGAATATATAAACAGCTGTTACAACAGTACACAAAAACATTGCGGAAAATGCGAGTCCTGCAACAGATTGAAAAGAGCATTGGTCAATGCCGGTGCTGTTGAGCTTGTTAAACAAATTTTTGAATAATTTTTTATGGAGAGGAAATATGGAATCATTATTTATAGATAAAGAAATTAAATATATTGGCAGCCAGCTGGCTCCGCACTGGATTTATAAAAATTTTCATATACTCGGCGATGCAATAGTAGCTTTTACCGGTGAAATGGATGTGAAAATTACGGAAATGGTAGATATTGAAGATGTTATTTCTAATTCTCCTATCTACAGCAAAAAAATGGTGAGTTTTATTCTTGAACAATTTGGCATTAGTTTGTCAGAGTGTGTTTTGCGCCAGAGATTTTTGATTTGTATCATCATTGAAGAACTGAGAAAAATCCTCGGTGATAAATATCAAATAAGAAGAAGCGGCGATGATATTTTTGTAAATATTGACGGTGTTGATAAAAAATTATCTGTTTCGATTGCGACAAAGTCCACAACTTCGGGTTTGATTCACACAGGATTGAATATTGATGCAACGGGTGCGCCTGTTCCGGCATGCGGCCTTTCTACGGATTTGGGTATAGTAGATGTTAAAACATTTGCCCAAAATGTCATGAACCGTTATATTGAAGAAAATAAAGAAATTTTAGAAGCTACATGCAAAGTTAGGGGAGTATAAATATGTCACAATCAAAAAAAGTCAAACAGACCTTTGTTTTGTTTATAGTAACGTTCCTCGTTTCTTTGATAGTTATTACATACTTTATAAAGAGTATGTCCCCTGATGTTGATGTAGAAATAGGCGGACAGGAACTTCAGCAAACTGAAGAGCAAACTACTGACAGCGATGTAAAACAGGCTATCGATGACAGACTGAGATGGATACAGATGGAAGATAACATGCCCGGTGTTTCTAAAAGAGAAGACGGGTTGTCTGAAGAAGTTACCTATGAACCTGCTGACAAAAAATCACAGGAACAGCAAAACAAACAGGAGGATTCTTCAAAAGCTAAAGCAGTAAAACAGAATGCAAATGAATTGCAGCCTATTGAATATGTTGCACCGCAATCACATGAAGAAGCTGCACCAAAACCGCCTGTTCCTGTCCAGCCGGCTGCAGAACCGTTTAAAATGTCAAAAGTTTATGTAGGATCATATCCGACAATAGAACAGGCTATACAGGCACAAAATAAATTGATGAGTACTAGTATTTCCGTAAGCCCGTTTGTTAAAGAAGTCAACGGCAGTTATGTATTGCAGGCAGGTTCTTATGCCAATGCAGGCAAAGCCGAAGCTGTGGCCAGAGAAATTAACTCTTTAGGCTTTCATGCAAGGGTCGTAAAGGAATAATTATTACGAAAACTTAATTATATCTTAATATAAACCCGATGTTAGCGTTGACATCGGGTTTTGTTTGGGTTTTGATATACTTGTATCTCTATCGGGAGTACAGATTTGTGCTGAATTCTGATTTCCGAAAAAGATATGACGCACGGAGCGTCGTTGCAAACTCCGTATACGGGCTAAGGTGTGTTGCCTGACCTGATTGATTAATTAAATAAATTTATATACAAGGAGAAATCATGCCAACAATTGCACAATTGGTAAGAAAAGAACGTAAAAGTTCAAAAGATAAAACAAAATCACCGGCTCTGACAAACTGCCCTCAAAGACGCGGCGTTTGCACAAGAGTTTATACAACTACACCTAAAAAACCGAACTCAGCTTTGAGAAAGGTTGCAAGGGTTAGATTGACTAACGGTTTCGAAGTTACATCATACATTCCCGGTATCGGCCACAACCTTCAGGAACACAGTGTTGTTCTTATCAGAGGCGGCAGGGTAAAAGACCTTCCTGGTGTTAGATACCACATCGTAAGAGGCACTTTGGATACTGCAGGTGTTGCTAACAGAGCGCAGAGCAGATCTAAATACGGTGCAAAAAGAGCTAAACAAGGCAAATAATTGAGAAAGGAATTGTAAGATGTCAAGAAGAAATAAACCGCCGAAAAGAATACCGGCACCTGATGCAATATACAATAGCGTAGACATTGCAAAATTCATCAACAGATTGATGCGTCGTGGTAAAAAATCTATCGCTGAAAAGATTTTTTATTCAATGATGGAAACTGTTAAAGAAAAAACAAAACAAGATCCTAGAGAAGTATTTGAAAAAGCTATTACAAACGCTACTCCTCTGCTCGAAGTTAAAGCTAGAAGAATCGGTGGTTCTACATACCAGGTTCCTGTAGAAGTTAAAGCAGACAGAGGCATGGGGGTTGCTTCTACTTGGATTATTGAAGCAGCTAAGAAAAGACACGGCAAATCAATGCAAGAAAAACTGACAGCAGAAATCATTGATGCTTCAAACGGTCAGGGTGCTGCTTGCAAAAAACGTGAAGATACTCACAAAATGGCTGAAGCTAACAAGGCTTTTGCTCACTACAGATATTAATCTTTTAAAAGATAAGTATAAAGAAAATAGTCCTGTTTATCGGGACTATTTTTTTGTTTACATTTTGTTACAATCAATTTTTTATGCACTTTGTATATACAAATTTTAGAATTTGGTACTGAAAAACTAAAAAAGTATATACTCATTTGCTTATTATGTAATATTTCTTAATATTCAAAAATTTATTATTAATCAGTCGAGGCAATTATTTCTTTTTTATATACTTTATATAAACATAAGAGATAAATAAAACGAAATAACAAACTAGACTAATAGATTTTAATAAACTTAAAACTATAAATGGAACGGGAAAAGGTATTTACACGGGGCTAAACAAAGCCTCTTTTTTTTGCCCGTTTTTTTATTGTGAATAAAAAACAGTATACTTGTTAGCTTATGCAGTGACAGGAACAAATACTCTCATTTGATCTGAGTATTTCGGATTTTTGTTTACGAAGTCACTGGCTGCTGTTCCGTTACCGAGTGTTATTTCAATGTGTCCGTATTGTGAGCTGTAGCCGGCAGCACCACGAGGATATACGAGTATACATCCTGCGGGCAGGCTTGCCAGTTCACTTTTTGATACATTTATTTCTTTAAAGTTTTTATTGGCTTTTAAGTTATTTATCATCTGGTATGCATGGCCACGTGTTACCGGTATGCCTGAATTTTGAATAGCATTGCTTACATACTCTGCGCATGCACCTTTTGAACTGCCTGATGCATGTGATAAAACATTTTGTGCAAGTCTGTTTGCAGCTGTGCTGTCAAAATTTACATCTTTTAAGCTTTCATTCGGCTTTGTATTGAATGTCATTGAAAACGGCAAGAAGTTCATCATGTCCGCAAGCTTGTTCTTGTAGTCTGCAATGCTCTTGTTGTACATATCAACAATGCCTGAAAAATCAAAGTTATATTGAGTGGGCATAAGTATGTTCATATTAAGCCCCATTGTCATATCCATGTACGGGTTGCTCATTGGCATGGAATTTATATTGAAGGTGTCAAATGCTGTCATATAGTTTGAATTTAGATTTGTGTTTGCAAATAACGGTTCCATAGCCTGCATCATAGCCGTTGTATCAAGGCTTGTAAAACCGTTATTTAGGCTTCCCAAATTTGCTAAATTAAAATTTATGTTGTCGAATGACATGCTAACTCCAAATTTATAAATATCCCTATATATATAAAGTATTGTTTGCCAAAATAATTGACAAAAATGTTATAATGTTAAAAAATATTAAGAAAATTTTTTGAAAAAATCCTGTGCTTGATTGAGAATGTTCGTATGAAGCAGTTGTTTTTATTAGCTTTTATAGTCGTTTTGTCTATGCCGCCGGCAATGCCTGTGTATGCTTTTGAAGATATACAGCCGGCTGTGCCGGCAGATACTCAAACTGCGAAGGAAAATGTTTCAGAAGAAAACACAGCTTCTGATTCGGATATGTTTGCTCCTATCGAGCTTGATTTGACTGATTATACATATTTGAATAAAGAAAATGAAAACAAAAAGTTTGAATTGTCTGCAGAAAAACAGGGCAAGCCTGATTATGTAAAAAATACGGGGCAAATATGGGATGAGGATAAGCTTTTCAGGTATATGTATTATTCTGATGAGTCAAATTTGCGTGTATTGCCTAGTTATGGGTCATTAAACAGCTATCTTACAGCAAACCTCGATGAAAATACGACTGTCATGATAGGTCAGGACGGAATTTCTTCTATAAACGGCGATACAGTGAATTTTGCTTATGCTAACAGCTCTTATTACAGCAGCGGTGCCAGAATAGACGGAAAACAAAAATATTTTAACTATTCTGTCGGTGCATTCAATGAAACTGATACTCTGAATCAAGAAATGGCCGCTATTGTAAGTACAAAGCCTGTACATTTGTTTAATTCCAAGGGTACTTTTTACACCGGAGGCGGCGTCTTTACAAATTTGATGGATGATGTTAACAAAAATACAACCGGTGTTTTTACTCAGTATAATAATGACAAATTTTCTGTAGGCGCGCAGCTTGCAAGGTCTTCTTATTCAAAAGACGGGTATAACGGCTCCAGTTCCGCACATTTTTTGACTACTTACAAATTTAATGACAACCTTACTTTGAAAAATAAAATAGTCAAAAATTTTGATATAGACGAAATTCAGGGCGAAATGGGCGTGGTTTATTCACCCACTGACATGCTGCAGTTTGAACTTACGGCAGCAAATTACCAATCTCAAAATATCATTACACGGCAAAGACTAAAATTTACAACATCGTTTAAATTTTAATCTTTGAGAGATATTCCTGTCTTGATACATTGATTTGTTCTGATGTATCAAGGTTTTTCAGGGTTACGGTATTTGAGTTTATTTCATCTTCCATCAATATAAGAGCAAATTTTGCAGTTTTTGCAGCTTTGTCCAGCTGTTTTTTGAATTTTCTGTTTGCGTAGTCAAACTCTGCACTATATCCTGCTTCTCTTAGTTCATCAATAATTTTAAATGTTTCTTTAGGATTTTCTGAAACTACAAATACATCCAGTCTGTCTGAGGCAGGTTTTTCAATGAGAGAATTCAGTCTTTCCATTCCCATTGCCCAGCCGACAGCAGGTGTCTGAGGACCGCCTAAAGTTTCCACAAGCGAGTCATATCTTCCGCCGCCGCAGACTGCATTTTGTGATCCTAGATTGTTGGATTTTATTTCAAAAACAGTTCTGTTGTAATAATCGAGTCCTCTAACGAGCAGTTTGTTTACTGTGTAAGGAATATTCAATGCTGTTAAATACTCTTTTACTTTTTCAAAATGCTCTTTACAATCAGGACAAATAAAATCGCCAAGAATAACTTTTTGTATTTCTTCTTTTTCAAAGATTTTTTTGCAGGAATCTACTTTGCAGTCCAGGATTCTCAGCGGATTTTTTTCATAACGAAAATTGCAGTCCTCGCAAAGGTCTTTTAAGTATGGTTTCAATACATCTTTTATCGCATTTCTGTAGTTTTTTCTGCACTCGCTGCAGCCCAGAGAATTTATTTCTATTTCTAAATCATTTAGACCCAGCTCATTTAAATATTTAACAGCCAGATTAATTACCTCTGCATCTGCTGCAGGCTCTGCAGAACCAAACATTTCTACACCGACCTGATGGAATTGTCTTTGTCTGCCGGCTTGAGGTCTTTCGTATCTGAACATAGGCCCTTTGTACCAGAGTTTTACAGGTTGAGGTAATCTGGAAAAGCCGTGTTCTATATATGCTCTTACTACGCCTGCTGTGTTTTCAGGTCTTAGTGTAAGTGAGCGTTCACTTTTTTCAAAAGTGTACATTTCTTTGTTTACAATATCAGTAGAGTCGCCTACACCTCTGGCAAAAAGCTCTGTCGCTTCAAATATAGGTGTTCTTATTTCTTTAAAGTTTGCTTTTGAAAAAACTTTGTTAGCTGCAGCTTCCATACGCTGCCAGTTTTCAACTTCTTGAGGAAGTATGTCTTTTGTGCCTTTTTGCGCCTGTATCACTTTTTACCTCTCAATATTGTATTTTATAATCAATCTGTTTGGTTACTCTTCTTATTAATTATATATAAAAAACGGCTATTTCAATATATTGAAATTTATAGTAAAATCATCGCATAAGTTTTATTTTATGAGGTTTAGATAAATGGATTTAAAAAAATCATTTACGGTTCAAAATATATATTTTACAGCACTGGTGCTGTTTATATTGTTTTTGCTGGTAAAAATGACGGATGTTGCGCTGCTTTTGTTTTGCAGTTATGTTATTGCTTCTGCTATAAATCCTTTTGTTGATAAATTGTCTGAAAAAATGCCCAGAGCCTATGCTGTTACTCTTATGATAGTGCTGGTTACTCTTGTTACAATCGGGATATTTATTCCTATTGTAATTATGTCCGTAAATGAAATAAAAGAATTTTTAAACCAGCTGCCTCAACAAATTAATAATGTTCAAAATTTTGTAAATAATTCAAAAATTGCGGGTCAGGATGTTTCGCAGTATTTGAATTTTGATACAGTCTTAAACAATTCCACTACAATAGCCAAAGAAGTTATAGACAAGTCAATAAACTTTACTATAGGTTTTGTCGGTGTTTTGACAATACTTGTAACGGTTGGCATCGTTGTTTTCTTTCTCTCAAATGACAGAGATAAAATCAAAGAATTTTCACTAAAACTTTTCCCTCAAAAAATTCGTTCACGTGCATCAAAAATTATTGATGAATTAGAGACAAAAGTAGGCGGTTATGTTACAGCGCAGCTGCTTTCAATCACTACTGTAGGGATAATCGTTGCAGTTGTTTTGTTGATATTACGTGTTGATTATGCTGTTTTTCTCGGGTTTATTTCTGCAATACTGGATCTTGTTCCAATAGTAGGTCCAATATTATCCGGTGTGTTGATACTATTGATTGCTTTTCCGAAAGGATGGATTGTCTGCTTGATAGCTATAGGTTCTTTGCTTTTGGGGCAGTTTGTCGAAAACAACTGGGCAAAACCTTATCTCTTTTCAAAGTATATGGATTTGCACCCGCTTGTTGTAATATTTTCTTTTGTAGTTGCCGCAAAATTCCTCGGAGTTGTCGGTGTTTTGATTGCGCCTGCAATTGCTGCAGTTTTTGTTACACTATTTGAAGAAATTTATGTTAAAACTATGAATGAAAATAATGAAAGTAATGAGTAATGCCTGATACAGTTCTTTACAACAGACCTATAAAAAATCCTGAAATTAATATATGGATGGCGTTTCCTGCTATTGAGTCCTTTGGAATGTCGTCACTGGGGTATATGTCTATTGTAAAAACGCTCGATATGAGGGCGGATTATTTTGTGGAAAAGATTTTTACGGATACAAAAAATACTCAGCTATTGCCTTCTCAGGTTGATGTAATGGGCTTTTCCGTATCATTTGAGATTGATTTTTTAGGTATGTTCAGCATACTTGATAAATATTCTATTCCGTTAAAATCAGCGGAAAGAAATGAAAATCACCCTTTGATTTTTGGCGGCGGGCCTGTTCTTACTGCAAATCCGGAACCGTTTTGCGAGTTTTTCGATTTTATTATTGTTGGTGATGCAGAAAATATTGATAAGAATGTAATTGATGTTATCAAAGAGAACAAGACGCTTTCTAAAACAGAAATTCTGCAAAAGTTATCTGAACTTAAAGGAATATATGTTCCGTCATTAACAGTCTATACGGAAAAAGAAGGTGTAAAAAATAAAGACGGCTCTGATTTCAGCGTAGAAAAAATTTCTTCACAGTTGAGCAATTGTATTACTACTCCTGTGCTGTCTGACAAAAGTTTTTTTTCTAATACCTATGTAATTGAAATTGTGAGAGGCTGCCCTCAGCGTTGTGCTTTTTGTATTGCTTCGTATTTAAACCTGCCGTATCGTTATTGCGACAGTGACAAGATTATTGAAAGCATTGACGAAGGATTGAAACATACTAATAAAATTGCTCTTTTGGGTGCGTTAATTACCGCTCATCCGGAGTTTGACAAGATATGCGAGCATATTCTAAAAAGAAAAGAAGATATTCCGGATTTGGAGCTTTCAGTGTCTTCTTTGCGAGCTGATTCTATTTCTCCATTGATAATAAAAACGCTTACGGCATGCGGTCAAAAACATTCCACTATTGCCATTGAGGCAGGTTCTGAGCGTTTGAGAAAACTTATAAATAAAAATTTAACAGAAAAACAGATATTTGAAACAGTAAAAACAGCTTATGAAAACGGACTGAGCGGTCTTAAAATTTACGCAATGATAGGTCATCCGACGGAAACTCAGGAGGATATAGACGAACTGGTTGCGCTTGCTAAGAAATTGAAATCATCTTTTAAAACCTTTGATTTAACGTTTTCATTTTCTACTTTTGTGCCAAAGGCTCATACTCCGTTTCAGTTTTGTGAAAGAGAAGCTACAAAGCAGCTTGAGAAAAAGTATGAATATCTGAAAAAAGAGTTTCATAAACTCGGCGTAAAAATAAGAACCTCGAGTGTAAAATGGGATTACTGGCAGGCATTGCTCTCACGTGCTGACAGGCGAATCTGTGATTATTTGATAGATGTGTACCGCTCGGGAGCAAATCTCGGTGCCTTTAAGCAGTCTTATAAAAAAATGCATGAAGATAATTTGCTTCCTGATTCTGATATTTTTGCCTTAAAAAATCATGCTCTTGAAGAAATTTTGCCATGGGATTTTATAAAACTCCAACCATCAAAACAAGCCTTAATAGCTGAGTATAAAAGACTTTTGGCCTAATATTAACAATTGTAAAATCCTTATAAATTTTTTATAACAAAAAGGGTTGACATTATTTTTCTTGATGTCATAATTAAATATGTAAGGTTTAAGTGTAGTCGAAACACTAAATAACATCTTTTAACATTAATAACCCCGAACACATATAAACTCCTAAATAATAAACACAAAAGAGACCATTAGGATGCAGAAAACAAACCACTCAATGAGTGGTCTTTTTTTTACTAATCGTTATTATTCTTATTAAAATTGATTTTGTATATCAAATGATATCGTTTGATATACTATTCTTTGTTTTTGGGTAATTAATAAGTGTAAACGTGACAATAAATAACGAATTGATTTTAAATCGTGAAAAGTTTATCATTATGTAATGACATCACAGTTTTTAAATGCGGATACAATTAAAGAGGCTGTATACAATCTTTGCGTGCAGGCTAATACTTCCTATGACTCATTTTTATACAGTCGTATTGTTGACATGTATTCTTCTGCGCAAAATCAATCTGATAAAATCAAGCTGTCTAATATTTTAAAAAATATAAAACTTTCTGCCGATTTAAAACGTCCATTGTGTCAGGATACTGGACAGGTTGTTGTTTTTGTTGAAATAGGGACCGATGTTTGTTTGTCCGGTATAAATTTAAATGAATGTGTGAATTCTGCAGTACAAAAGGCCTATATCGAAAATTATTATCGAAAATCAGTTGTCAAAAATTCACTTTTTTGCAGAGATAATACAAATACAAACACTCCGGCTATTTTGTATACAGATTTTATTGAGGGTTCTTCTGTTAATATTAAATTGATGGTCAAAGGTGCGGGGTCTGAAAATTATTCTGCTGTAAAAATGTTCAATCCTTCATCTTCTAAAAGTGATATTTTTGAATTTATAAAACAGTCTTTAATTACAGCAGGAGAAAAAAGCTGCCCGCCTTATGTTCTGGGTATAGGAGCAGGGGGAACTATGGATTATGCCGCACTTTTATCTAAAAAAGCTTTTTTTAATAATACAAATACTGTTGAAGAAAAGAACTTTATATCTGAAATGAAAGCGTATCTTTCAGATTTTTCTTCGGATATTTTGGATATAAAATTGTGTTCGTCTTCCACACACATTGCGTGTCTGCCTGTGGCTTTGACTATAAATTGTCATTGCACAAGACATGCAAAATGTTCAATTACTCAAGCCGGCATAGTCTATGAAAGAGCGAATAATAGTTTTATAAATTTGGATGATGATTCTTCTTTGGCGCAAAAGTGTGTTTTTGCAGATGATATAACTGCCATAAGAGCGTTGAATAAGGGCGAGAATATATTATTGTCAGGTGAAATCTATACAGCACGTGATGCCGCTCATAAAAGAATTGTTGATGATTTTGCTGCAAACGGCACTTTGCCTTTTGATATGAAGGACAAAATAGTTTTTTATGCAGGGCCTTGTCCTGCAGCTTTGAATGAAGTTATTGGCCCTGTCGGCCCTACGACTTCTTCCAGAATGGATAAGTTTTGTGAGTTTATGTATTCACATGGTATTGTTGCTACCATCGGCAAAGGCGAAAGAAGCAAGGCTGCAATTGATGCAATTTCTGCCTGCGGCGGAAAATACCTTTCTGCTCAAGGCGGCATAGCTTGTCTTCTTGCTCAGTGCGTAAAAAAGTGTGAGATAGTTGCTTATGATGATTTGGGTACAGAAGCAATTAGAAAATTGTATGTAGAAAATTTGCCGTTGAGGGTAGAATACTAGCAAAAAATTTTTTTACAGGTTTTTGTGCTGGTATGAAAATCTCAAGAACCTTTTTGCATTCCAGTAGTGTAAAACAATATATCAATAAAATATCTCAAAAAACTGTAGAACCTCATACCAGTGATGTTTCACAAGATGTTCGGGTTCCAAATTTTGTTCCACAAAAAAAACTTATGCGCAAACTTGTTTTGAATCGTTTGTTTGCGAGATTTTTTGGAGATGAGTCCAATGTAAAATACTACAATCTTGATGCCCTTGATGGTTTGCAGAAAGGGATTCCAGTTTTTAAAGGATTATCATTAAAACAAATCGCATTTTTAGCAAGAGATTTACATATAATTGCAGCAAAAAGAGGATGTGACAGCGGTTGTATACATTGTTATGCTGGCGCAAAAACACCTTTAAAAGATTTTAATACAATATTGTTTGAAGATTTTAAAGCATTTATGGATGGGTATAATGTTTTAAAGAAAAGAAGCGGTATTGACTTTTTTTATGATTTAGACAAATCAGACTCGTATAAATCCTTGGTGTTTGATTCTGACAATATTGATATTGCTGTAAAAGATTTGGCGAATAGAGAGCATTTGTTTACTGAATTAAACACAATGTTTTATAAAACAACAGGCGTGAAAGGAATATTTGATACAAGCGGATGGAATGTAAAAAGCTCTGTAATGCAGCAGCGTGCTGAAAAAATCGTTGATTATTATACACATTCAAATAATATTGATGAAATCAAACAGTTTAATATTTCCATAAATCCTTTTCATTCTATGTATGTAAAGTCGTTGGAACTAAAAGAAAAAGGCTATGACAAATTGGCTGAGGATATTTATAACCGTTATATTGACAGAATTTCCAATGCATTGTTTACCTGCATTCCATTATTTAAATTTGAAAAATTCAATACTATTATAAGAGCCTTAGATGACTGTATACTTGGCTCTGAAGGCTATAACTACAGTGCTGTGAAAAAAATTAGCGCTGATATTTATAAAAATTTTGAAGCGAAATGCTTGCTTGATTTGCAAGGTGCCAAAAAACATATTAAAAATAAAGAAATGCTTGACAGTACTCTTAAGCTTGCTTCTGAAAAATTGGATTTTGTTGATACAAAAGTAATTCCTTCAAAAAAAATTATAAGTATTTTGAAAAAGAAAAATCCTAAGCTGTCTGACTATACTATTCATGATATGTATTCTCCTATGCTGGCAAAGGATGTAAATTTCAGACGTTTAAAAACATTGAAACACTACAAGGATGCATATTTTAGTTATTTAAATATTGTTGATATAAACGGTAAAGTCTATATGACTGACAATCTCAGGATTATTCCTACTGATATGCAGCTTAATTTTCTTAACAGGGACAAAAATTCCAGAGAGTTTTCAAATACAGTTAATGATTTTGTTTTCACAAAAGACATGCTATAAAGTATGCATTAAAAAAGCTCCGTTTCCGGAGCTTTTGTTTTAAGAAATTCTTTGGAACATATAACCGATACCACGTGCTGTAAGAATCAATTCAGGATTTGCGGGATCAGTTTCGAGTTTTGAACGCAATCTTGAAATATGAACGTCCACAACCCTTGTATCAATGCGATGATCCGGCGGATAAGCCCATACATATTGAAGAATTTCGTTTCTTGAATATGCCTGACCTGAGTTGTTAACCAGCAGTTCAAGAAGGCTGAATTCCATACCTGTAAGTCTGATACGTTCATTTTTTCTGAATACTTGTCTTCTTGCTGTATCGATTTTTATGTTACCTGTTGTAATAACATTTTTTGTAACTTTGCCTGTTGCAGGAGCTGTTTCTCTGTTTGTAGAACGTCTTAATACTGATTTTACACGGGCTTCAAGTTCTTTCGGGCTGAAGGGTTTTACTACGTAGTCATCAGCACCGAGTTCAAGACCGGTAATTCTTTCAGAAACATCACCCAGAGCAGTTAATATAATAATAGGAACATCAGATGTTCTTCTTATTTCTCTACATACGCCGTAACCGTCCATTTTCGGCATCATAACGTCTAAAACTACTAAGTCTGGATTTTCTTTATTAAATACTGCGACTGCTTCTTCACCATCAGCTGCAGTAACTATATCATATCCGATCATACTTAATCTTGTTTCGAGAATTCTTCTGATACTTGCTTCATCGTCAGCAATTAATATCTTTTGTTTTGCTTCTGCTTGTTCATTGGCTTCACTATTTGGACACATGTTAAAAACCTATCTTTCCTTTACCCTATCTTTTTAACCACATATAGTTACAATAATTTGTAAGTCCTTAATAATATTACAAAATATTGACTTTCTTTAAATTATATTACAACTTTTTAATATAGTCAACTTACTATAGCCTTGTTTGCATTAGATTTCTGCTAGTGATATAAATGTATTAGTACAGGAAAAAGAGGGATTTAATAATGTCTAACATCGAGGTAATTTTACCTGACAATTCAAAAATTTCATTAGAAGAAGGAGCAAACGGCTTTTCTCTTGCAAAAGCTATTAGTGAAGGTCTTGCAAAAAATGCTGTAGCTTTAGAAATTAACGGAGATGTAAAAGACATTCGAACGACCTTGAACAATGGTGATAAGGTCAAAATCCTGACCTCTAAAGATGCTGAAACGCTCTCAATTTTGCGTCACTCTACTTCTCACATTATGGCACAGGCTGTTATTGATCTGTTCCCGCAGGCAAAACTCGCTATCGGCCCTGCTATCGAAAACGGTTTTTATTACGATTTTGATTTGGAAGGCCATACTTTTACAGAAGAAGATTTGTCAAAAATCGAAGACAAAATGCGTGAAATTGTAAAAGAAAATCTTACTTTTGAAAAATATTTTGTTCCTGATGTTGATGCTCAGATTTCAGAGTTTAAAAACGAAGGCGAAATATATAAAGCAGAACTTTTGGAAGAACACAGAAATCACAAGCCGACTTTGTATCTTACAAAAGATAAAGACGGCAAATCTTTGTTCAATGACCTTTGTGCAGGGCCTCATTTGCCAAATACTTCTTTCATCAAAGCTTTTAAACTTATGAAAGTAGCCGGTGCGTACTGGAGAGGCGATGCAAAAAATAAAATGCTCCAGAGAATTTATGCTACTGCTTTCTGGACAAAAGATGATTTAAAAGCTTATTTGACAATGCTGGAAGAAGCTGAAAAACGTGACCACAGAAAACTTGGTGCAAAACTCGATTTGTTCTCAACAAGAGAAGAACTCGGTGCAGGTCTTGTTCTGTGGCATCCTAATCTTGCAGTTGTCAGAGAAGAAATCGAAAATTACTGGAGAACAGAACACAGAAAAAGAGGCTATGTTATTGTAAACACTCCTCATATCGCAAAATCAAAACTCTGGGAAATTTCAGGTCACGCAGATCATTACAGAGAAAATATGTTCTTTATTCAAAAAGAAGATGAATCTGATGATCAATATATTTTAAAACCGATGAACTGCCCGTTCCACATTCTTATTTATCAGGCAAACAGACATTCTTACCGCTCTTTGCCTTTAAGAATGGCAGAACTCGGTACAGTTTACAGAAGAGAACACTCCGGTGCTTTAGGCGGTTTGACACGTGTTCAAGGTTTTACTCAAGATGATGCACATATCTTCTGTACTCCGGAACAACTTATTGATGAAATAAATGAAATTATCGATTTTGTAGCTGATACAATGGCTATATTCAAAATGGATTTTGAAGTTGAACTTTCAACACGTCCGGAAAGTTATATTGGCGAAATCGAAAATTGGAATAAAGCAGAAGAAGGCTTGAAAGCTGCTATGGACAGACGCGGCATGAAATATGATATCAACGAAGGGGACGGTGCATTTTACGGACCAAAAATTGATTTCAAAATTAAAGATGCCATAGGCAGAACATGGCAGTGTGCTACTATCCAGCTCGATTTCAACCTTCCTGCACGTTTTGATATCAAATATCAGGACAAAGACGGTCAGATGAAAACACCGTTGATGCTGCACAGAGTAGTATTCGGTTCAATGGAACGTTTCCATGGCATATTGATTGAACATTATGCCGGTGCATTTCCGTTATGGCTTGCACCTACACAGGTGGCTATTGTTCCTATCTCTAATGACAAACATACTGACTACGCTGAAAAAGTTTATAAAACTCTTAGAAATGCCGGCATAAGAGCTAATCTCGATGACCGTTCAGAAAGTATGAACTATAAGATAAGAGAAGCTCTTCAAGATAAGAAAATTCCTTATGTTGTTGTTATCGGCGATAAAGAAATTGAAGAGGGTTCTGTTGCAATACGTAAAAGAGGCGAAGGCCCTGTCGGTTCTTTAAAAGTTGAGGAATTTCTTTCTAAAATTGAAAAAGAAATAAAAGATAGAGTATAACAATATGCTGGTAAAAGAATTTAAAAAGCCGGTAAGCGGTGAAAGTGTACTAATCGGGCCGGATGTTAAAGATGACATAGTTATTATGGCACTGGAGTCCAGCTGTGATGAAACTGCCTGTGCTATTGTCAAAAACGGCAGAGAGGTTCTTGCTAACGTAGTTGCTTCTCAAATAAAAACCCACCAAAAATTTGGAGGTGTAGTTCCGGAAGTAGCTGCCAGAGAACATCTTGATGCGGTTAATTTGATTATAGAAGAGGCTTTTTCGCAGTCCGGCCTGTCACCGGATGACATTACTGCTTTTGCTGCTACTGTCGGTCCCGGACTTGTCGGGTCTTTGCTGGTCGGGTTGAATGCAGCAAAGGCACTGGCTATTACGTATGACAAACCTTTTATCGGCGTAAATCATCTGAATGCTCATGTCTGTGCAAATTATATTGATACGGATTTGAAACCGCCTATGATAGCATTGTTGGTTAGCGGAGGGCATACCCAGATAATTAAGGTTGATGATTATTTGAATCAGCAAATTATCGGAGAAACTATCGACGACGCTACGGGCGAAGCTTATGACAAAGTTGCAAGGCTTTTAGGATTGCCGTATCCGGGCGGATTGAACCTTGACAGAATGGCTCCGAACGGAAATCCAAATGCCTACAAATTGCCTGAGGCAAAAGTACAGGGCGAGTTTGATTTTAGTTTTTCGGGGTTAAAAACTGCTGTTTTGAATCTGACAAGAAAGCTGGAAAAAGAACTCGGTGAAATTCCGAAAGAAGACGTAGCTGCAAGTTTCCAGGAATGTATTACATCAACGCTTTTTAAAAAGACTTTAAAAGCAGCTCAAAAGTATAATATAAAACAAATAGTTCTTGGCGGCGGTGTTGCGGCAAATTCAGAGATAAGGAAAAAGTTCTTTTCTCTCGAGGATAAAGGCTACAAAATTTTTGCACCTGCAATGAAGTACTGTACGGACAATGCCTCTATGATAGCTAGTTCTGCCTATTTTCTGGCAAATACAATGGATTCTCTGGAGCAAGAAGTCTTTTCTAGATGTTAAAAAAGTTGTTAATTCTTTTATTATTTGTGATTCTTCCTTTGCCTGCACTGGCTCGCAGCAATGCACAGATAGGCCGTCAATTATACGCTGTTGCTGCATCTGTTGAAAATCAAAGCAGAGCAAGAGCCGATATGATGCGAGAGAACATTGCTTCTTTTTTAATTGATATTAATATGCTGAACTTTAACGAAAATAATGCAGTATGGAAAAGGCTTCCCTCAGGCTGGCTTTATGACTCAAAAAGCGTACAGCATATTTTTCTGAGGCATCTTGGTGTATACAAATCCCCTAATGGCAGCGTTATGGGCGTTTTTGACGTAAATTGCGAGGATTTTAATGATGTACAGGAAAGAACATACGGTTATGTAAAAACGACCGAGGTGTATTTTGTTCCTTCTTATAAAACTAAAAACGGCCGTTCACTTGGTTTTATGCAAACATTTTGTAAATAATCGGTTGCAAGTTGTCATGGAAAATGCTATATTTAAAAGGCTATAGATAAAGCGGGATATGGTATGGGTTTTAACAATAAAAATTTGACAGCAAAGGACAGAATTGTTCTTGCTTTAGATACAGATTCTCTAGAAGAGGTCGAAAGACTGGTTACTTTATTAAAGGATTACGTTGGTTGCTTTAAAGTCGGCCCCCAGCTTTTTATTTCTTGCGGTTATGATGCAATTGAATTGATTAAAAAATTGGGCGGAGATATTTATTTTGATGCAAAATTCCACGATATTCCCTCTACTGTAGCAAAAGCAGGCTCGAATTTGATAAAAAGAGGTGTAACTACTTTTAGCGCACATTTGGCTGGCGGTACAAAGATGCTTACCACAACTGTTAAAGTTGCCAGAGAAACTGCTAAAAAATACAATATGCCTGTTCCTACGATTCTCGGTGTGACTTTGTTATCCAGCTTTGGGCAGAGAACGTTAACAGAAGAATTGAATGTTAAAATGAATATAGATGAATATGTAGCTCATCTTACATATCTTGCCAAGGAATCTAAGATTGACGGTGTTATTGCCAGTGCATCCGAAGCAAGAAAAATCAGAAAAGAATTTTCTGATGAATTTATTATCCTGTGTCCTGCAATCAGACCTACATGGTCTGTAGTTAATGATCAAATCCGTGTTGTTACACCGGCAGATGCTATCAGAGCAGGTGTAGATTATATGGTGGTCGGAAGACCTATTACTTCTGCTGATGATCCGATAGCTGCTGCAAACCTTATTATTGATGAAATTGAACAAGCATCCAAAGTTGTTGAAGTGTAGATAAAAATATAGGAGGTATTAATGATTATAGGTGTACCCAGAGAAATAAAATGCTGTGAAAACAGGGTTTCATTAATACCGTCGTCTGTAAAAACTTTGATTGAAAATGATAATGTCGTATATGTACAAAAGGGTGCTGGCGAGAGAATCGGCTTTTCTGATGAAATGTATTTAAATGCAGGTGCAAAAATTGTAGATACGCCTGATGAAATTTATGACAAAGCTGAAATAATTGTAAAGGTTAAAGAGCTTCAAAAAAGTGAATATGCACTTTTGAAAAACAATCAAACAGTTGTTACTTATTTTCATCTCGCTATAGAGCCAGAGCTTGTAGATATACTTTTGAAGAAACATATTACTGCAATTGCTTATGAAACAATTGAAAAAGAGGACGGATCTTTGCCTCTGTTATCTCCAATGAGTGAAATTGCAGGGAAAATGTCCGTGCATATCGGGGCAAGGTATTTGCAGAACGATTTTGGCGGAATCGGCAAACTTCTGGGCGGGGTGCCGGGTGTTTATCCATCTACTGTTTTGATAGTTGGTGCCGGTGTTGTCGGCGCAAATGCAGCAAGGGTAGCTCTCGGACTCGGTGCCAATGTTGTTGTTACAGATATTTGTCCAAACAAATTAAAAGAAATAGACAGAGCCTTTAACGGAGAAATCAGTACTGTTATTTGCAATGATTATAATCTGGAAAAATTTATAAAACAGGCCGATATTGTAATTGGAGCTGTTCTTATTCCTTCTAAAAAAGCACCTCATATTATAAAAGATTATATGGTGCAATCTATGAAGAAGGGTTCTGTAATAGTAGATGTTTCTATTGATCAGGGCGGAATCGTTGAAACAATAGATGGCCCTACCTCTATAGATTCACCTGTATTTGAAAAGTATGGAGTTGTTCATTATGCAGTACCTAATATTCCAAGCTGCGTTGCCAGAACAGCAACTATTTCTTTGAACAACTATACAATGCCGTATATTTTAAAACTTGCTACAAAAGGCTTTATCGCTGCTGTAAAATCCACTCCTGAATTATACAAAGGCGTAAATACTTTCCATGGCAAACTGACAAATCCTGATGTAGCAAAATCTCTTGGCTACCCGTATTCTGAATTGTCTATGCTTATAGGCTTTTAATCCTATTCAACAGCTGTAAGCAGCTTTTTAATTCTGTCAATGCAGGCCTGAGAGCTGTGTTCCCATTCACGGAATGATATTCTTGTGACATTGTAGCCTGCTCTTTCTAGAATTGTTTGCTTTTTAATATCGGATATATTGGCTTTTTTGTTATCGTCAACACCATCGATTTCTACAATGACTTCATTGCCAAATTCGTCCTTAATCAGCATATCCGGAATAACACCGGCTGCTTCAAATCCTGCTTTGACTTCAAGTCCTTCCATAACAAATGCCTGTGCAACTGTTTGTTCAAAAGAATTTTTAAATTTGTTTTTTGAAAACTCATCTTCTTTCGCAGATTCAATGTATTGCTGAGTGTATTCAATATAATCCTTTAATAGCCCAGGCGGAAGGCTCTTCGGGTCTTTTGATATGAAGGTTATTAGTTTTTTTCTGGCACGTGTAATAGCTACATTGAATAAATTAGGCTTTTGAAGGAATGTAAGGCTCTGTGCAAAGCTGTTATCTGCAATTGCAAGAGAAAATATCATTACATCTCTTTCATCACCCTGAAACGTGTGAGCTGTCCCTACCTCAATTTGATGTTTTCTGATAGTTGTTTCTGTCAGTACCTGTCTTATCGCTTTTGATATCAGGTCAACCTGCCCTCTGAACGGTGACACGACACCTATTGATACAGGATTTTCTTCATTATCTTCATCTGCAAGTATCAGTTCGTGGATTCTTTTTATTACTGCTTCGACCTCAGGCATGTTCCTTGTTGCGTCTGAGTCAACTTTTCCGTCTGTTACGTGAAGAAGCTCCAGCACATCGTTTGTTCCGGAATCTTTTGTCATGATTCTTATTCTGTTGCCGTAAAATTCCTGATTGCTAAATTGAATTATCGGATAATAGCTCCTGAAGTGTTCGTCAAGCAATACAGGATTTGTAGAATAGTAGTTTGCAAGGTCAAACATGGAGTTTGTTCTGAATCTCCACATCAACTGATATTTATCAGGAATATTATACTGGCTCAAAAAAGACTGCTCTTTTGCTTTTTCCAGGAAGGATAAGTGCGAAAGCTGTTTGTCATCACCGACAATCACTGCTTTTTTTGCACGGAATAAAATCGGAAAACAGCTCGCTATATCGCATTGAGATGCTTCGTCAATAATCGCTACATCAAACAGCCCCGGTTTTATCGGCAATGAACCTGAAACAGCATAAGTTGTTACACACCAGCAGGGAAAAGCCTCCATCAGCGGTGTAAAATCTTCTTCTTCCAGAAGTCTGTTTTGCAGATTCTTTTTTCTTTCTACTATTGCTTTTGTGTGGACTATCAATCTTTGTCTTTTTACCTGATCTCTCAGCAGACCTTTTAGTGATTCTCTTCTTTTATTTTTAAGTATGTCCACAGCAAGAACACGTTGTTTTTTCTTTAATCCTTTTATTTGCTGCAGAAGCTGGTGAATGTTGCCTATTTTGTGGATGCGTGTTTCTATAATTCGTGCTTCGCATTCCATTTCTGCCACCTGCAGTTCCAGAGAAAGCCTCATTATTGAGTCGGGTTCTGCCGGCAGAGAGTTTACGCCGAGTATTTTTTTTAGCTTCATTGCACTGAAAGTGTTTGCGAGATTTGTAAACAATCCTGATTTTTCAAGATTTTTTTCAATGCTTGATAATACTTTTTTTATTTCATCAACTTCATCTTTTTTGAGTTTTTTGTTGATAAATTCTTTTTCCCCGAGATCATTTTCTAGAGCGTTTTTCTTTGTTATGACCTGCTGCCACTCTTTTTCAAGTTCTATAATTTTTTCGCACTTGTTTTCGAGTTCTCGTATTGCGTGTATAAGGTCGTGCATATCTTCGACATCAACGAGTATAGCCTCTTCATAACCCGTATCAATATCTATTTTGTTTGCCAGCAAATCTTGAAGCTGGAAGCTAAGCTGTTTCTGGTAGTTTAGTCTTCCTGCTCTGAGTGCAAGAAACGGTGCGCCCAGTTCGTTGAGCCTTTGGGCTACAACATCAACAGCTTTATCCATTCTTGAAGCTACCAGAACGGTTTTTCCGTTTGCAATAAGGTGTGCAACAAGGTTTACGATTGTTTGTGACTTACCTGTCCCCGGAGGACCGTATACCGCAAGCAGTGAGTTTTGCTCTATCTTTTTTATAACTTCTTCTTGAGAATCGCTCAGTGACAATGGTGTCACAGCTGCAAAATCTTTTAGTTCTTTTTTATCTTTGTTTGATTTGTCAAAGAATTTTCCTATACCACGCAGGTATTCTTCGTTTACTACGGAAAGGGCAGTTTCTCTGAATATGCCGCTTGGCTTTTCTGCTATTTGGGTAAGTTCGTGCAAAACACCTGCTGTGACAGAGGGCCTTTTTGTCAAAATAACAGCACTCTGATTTGTTACGGAAACTTTTTCCAGTCTTATTGTCGGTTTTGAGTCTTGAGCTTCTTCTATTGCGTCTTCTATATTTTCTGCATCAATTTTTTGATAGAAATTTTCTGCCTGTTCATCTCGGACAAAGTTTTCATTGTCATCGTCCTCGTGATTTAGCGAGATATCTACATCCGGCAATATTGATTTTAATGTGGTTAAGAATATCTGTAATTTATCCTGAGTCAACGGCAATTCCGGCACTACTTCCAAAAGACCGTCCAGCATGTGTTCCATTTCGTCTTCGTCATCGCTTTTTCTCATAAGAGCTGTTAAGGCTCCTGTGTTTAAAGACAAAACATCATCTTGCAGTATGCAGGAAATATTTACACCCTCTCTTTCGAGTTTGCAAGGTGCATACAAAAGCGGGGTCAAAAATTCATTTTTGCGTTTTGATTTAGAGTTTTTGCCTACAAGAAACAAATGACCGTAGATAAGGTATTTATCTTTCTGGCTCATTTCGCTTTGTATCATCAATTCTGTCAGGTCGCTGTCAGAACCGTCTAAAAGCAGCGGATTGTCAAAGTGAGAAAACAGCTGTTCTTCTCCTTTTAGAAAAATCCATTTGTTGTCTTTATCCTGCTTCAAATTTCTGAAAGTTGAGCTTTGAACTTCTTCTCTTACACAGTCATGCAGATAAAGGCTCAATCTTTTTATAAAACTGTCATGAAATGCTGATTGAATAATTTTTGTAGCTTCTTGTAACATAAATTCTCTCTAAAAACTATAACTATAATCCCTGTATATTACTAAAATTATAACGGATAATTAATTGTGTGTATCGTACGTTTTGTTGAAATATTTGAGAGTTGATATAAAAAAGAGCCGTTAACAGAATGCTAACGACTCTTTTTTATTAAATTTCAAAAAACTACTTAACAGCTTCTTTGAATTTTTTACCAGCTGAGAAAGCAGGAACTGTTTTAGCAGCAATTTTAATAGTTGCACCTGTTTGTGGGTTGCGGCCAGAGCGAGCAGCTCTTTTTCTTGGTTCGAAAGTACCGAAACCAACTAAAGTAACTTTTTGTCCTTTAGCAACAGCTTTAGTAACTGTTTCTAAAGTAGCAGCTAAAACGTCAGAAGCAGCTTTTTGAGAAACTTTTGCTTTTTTTGCAACTTCTTTTACTAATTCTTCTTTGTTCATAAGAACCTCCTTTTTGTTAACAAAGACTATTATATCTATTTTTCGCATTTTGACAAGCCTTTTTAACGCAGAAATATTAATTATTTTTATTTATAACTGCTTTTACACAGGTAGTAATGTCTAAAAACAGCGTAAACAGGTGGTTTTTGGGGTAAAAATTATAATGCCCATGAGGGGTCAAGCTTGCCGAATTTTACGTTATTGTAATAATAAGTTAAGATTTGATACGCATTGTAACCGTTTTGCGCAAGTTTGTTTGCGCCGTGCTGGCTCATGCCCAGACCATGCCCGTTCTTTTTTACACCTTCGTCAAAAGAAGGCACGGATTTTAAGTAGGGTAAATCTTTGTTCCATACAGCACCGGCATTAACGGTATGTCCGCCTGCAGAGGCTGAATAGTAAGCAGGAATAACCTTTCTGTTGTAAGTGATAACGATTCCTTTTGTTTCCATAACAGCACTGTTAGTGGTAGCTGTTTCTGCAGATGCACCGCCGTAGGCCTGGTCTTCCGGAGTATCTTTGAGGTCATAGCCTCTTGAGGCTCTTTTTCCTCTGTTTGCTATGGCATAGCTTCTTGCTGCTATTGCCTGAGCTTTTAGTGCTTCATAATTCCATTTTGAAGGCATTTCAGAGGGAACAACACCGAGCATGTATTCTTCCAGCGGAATATTATTGACAACAACAAGCTCTCCGCCTCTGTTTTCTATAATAAATTCGCCTCTGTACCATCTTCTTTTTGTGGAAACAAAACCTTTGTCACCCGGTTTTATTACTACTCTTGCAATGTTTAAGTTGAACCATTGATTGTTTATGTCAATGGAAATAGTATTGCCGCTGGCTTTAAAAGCGTAAGGCTTCATTGCTTTGAGAGTGTAAAAGGCCTTGTTGTGCAAAGGGCTGATGAGCTGGGCATCTTTGCTGGTGCCGACGCTTACCTGCTGCGCTCCGTCAACAATCCCTATCTTCATTGCCTGTGCTGTGTTTTGTGAAACAATAGCTGCTGCAAAGATTGTAAATATTATAAAAATTGTTTTTAAATGTTTCATTTTAGCAAGTTTCTGCTTTTTCAAGAAATGCAATAACCTCTATTGCAATCTGTTTTTGTGTTTCCAGTTCTGCTTCTTTCAGATAACAAAATGCCTCTGACAGCTGTTCAGAACTATCGTACCATCTGTGGAGAACATAATTAAACGCACCGAACAAATTGTTGTTGAGTGTAACTCCATAATTTTGTGCTTTTTCTTTTATAAAATCAGCACATTTTATTTGAACCTCTTCTTTTGAATTTTTTATAAGGCTTACAGCCAGACTTAGTGTAGGTTCTTTGTCATACCAGCGTTTGTTTTCCATGATAATTCTCCCACATTGATATTATAGCATTAAAATTTTCATGAAAAACATAATGTGTTTGTATTATAATTTTTATGCATAAAATACGTTAAGGAAAATTATATGAACAAATATTTGCTGGAAATCGGAACAGAAGAATTACCTTACAAATTTGTAAATACAGGTTTGGTACAGTTAAAATCAGCTTTTGAACAGCTGTTAAAAGACAACCATATTAATTATACAGGCGTAAAAGCTTTTTCTACACCGAGAAGACTTACCCTTATTCTTGAAGGTTTTGAAGAAAAACAGCCTGATACTGTTAAAGTCGTAAAAGGGCCTATTTTAAATATTGCCTATGATGAAAACGGCAATTTATCAAAGGCAGGTCAGGGCTTTGCCAGAAAAAACGGAGTGGATGAATCTGCTTTGTATAAAGAAGATAATTATATATGGGCAAAAGTAGAGCAAAAAGGTAAATCTATTAAAGATATTCTGCAAAATAATATTGAAAACCTTGTCTTAAAAATGCAAGGGCCTTATTTTATGCGCTGGGCAGATTTGGATGTTAAATTCCAAAGACCTATCAGATGGGTTGTTTCTTTGCTCAATGACGAAGAATTAAAAATAAAAATTGCCGATGTTGAGTCTTCCAGATTTTCACGTGGACACAGATTTAAATCCGACAAAGTCGAAATAAAAAATCCTGATTCTTATGAACAGACACTTTTTGAAAATAATGTTGTCGTTGATTTTGAAAGACGTAAATCAATAATAGTTGAGTCTGCAAAAAAAGAAGCCGCAAAAGTCGGTGCGGATGTATATATGGAAGACGGACTTCTGGAAGAAGTTACAAATATCTGTGAGTGGCCAGTTCCTGTAATTTGTAATTTTGATAAAAAGTATCTTGATATCCCTGAAAAAGTTACGGTTACTGTAATGGCTGTTCATCAGAGATATTTCCCTATGTACAAAGACGGAAAATTGTTGAATAGTTTTATTACTATTACTAATTATATAGGCAGCAATTTTGAAAATATTAAAGCAGGTAATGAAAGAGTAGTAGTTGCAAGACTGGACGATGCTATTTTCTTCTTTAACGAAGATACAAAAGTACCTTTTGAAAGCTATGTTGAAAAACTAAAAGGCATTACTTTCCAGAAGGGTATGGGTTCAATGTATGACAAAACAAACCGCATTGTTGAACTGGCTTCTTATCTTGCAGAAGTTACAAATGCACCGATTGATACTGTAAAAAGAACAGCTCTTTTGTGCAAGGCTGATCTTGTTACAAGTCTTGTCTTTGAGTTTACGGAACTGCAAGGCTTTATTGGTTCTGATTATGCATTCAATGCCGGTGAAAAACCGCAGGTTGTACAGGGCATAAAAGAACATTATTACCCGCTGGGTGCAGATTCTGAACTTGCAGAATCAATAGAAGGCCAGCTTGTTGGTATAGCAGACAAGATTGATACTATTGTTGCTGTTTTTGCCGAAGGTAAAAAACCGACAGGTTCTGCTGACCCTCTGGGTATCAGACGTGCTACCCTCGGTGTCATCAAGACTGTTATTAATAAAAATTTGAATATAAATCTTGTTGAATTGATTAAAAAATCAATCGAGCTTCTGCCGGTTGAGGTTGAGGATAAAAATGCACTTTGCAATGAGGTTAAAACATTCTTCCATCAGAGATTGAGCATCTTTTATACAGAAAAATACAGGCATGATGTAGTTGAGGCTTGTATTGCTAATAAAGAACCTCTTTCTGACTTAAAAGATTTTGCGCTGAGAGTGGAATTTTTGACAGAAAAAATTTCTGAGCCGGATTTCCTTCAGTTGAGCGAAGCTGCAAACAGAATTATAAGAATTACTAAAGATTATAAAACAGAACAATTGCCTGATAAGACATTGTTTAATAATCCTTCTGAAACGAAACTTATGGAATGCACAGGTTCTATAAATGAAGATAAATTAAATTATAAGGAACTGTTCACAGAATTATCAAAGGCTGTTTCTGCTATTGATGAATTTTTTGAAAATGTTCTTGTTATGGATAAAGATGAAAAAATCAAAACAAACAGACTTTCTCTTCTTTATTTTGTAAAAAGAAAATTTGATAAAATTGCAGATTTTTCAAAACTTGTAATTTAAATTTGTTAATATGGAACTTATAAGACTTTTTATGGGCATATTACTAGTAATATGCCTTATTTCTAGCGTAAATTTTAAAAAACTTCATGATTATTTAGAAGAAAAATATGTTGTCTCTAAAACTATAGAGGTTTCGTCCCCATTGGGTCTTTATGTAAAAGATTTTAAAGGACGGGTGAAAGTTATAGACGTATTGGATTATACTCCGGCTCAAATTGCAGGACTGGAACCCGGTGATAGGATATTAAAGGTAAACGGAATAAAAGTTGATGATGTAAAATCTTTTTTCGAAACAATGGAAGAAACAAATACAGAAAAACCAGTTGAAATTTTAGTGTATCGAGTGGATAGTTGTTCTGTTTTTCCGGTGTCTGTGGTGCCTTTTAGCGCCGGTTGTAAATAATTGCTAACTTTATTATTGCATTTGTGTTATTTTGTTGGTATAAAAATAAAGCACGTTGTGCGAATGGTAGATTAGTGATAAGAAAAAGGAGAATTATGGGATTACCTAAAGTAGCATATTTTTCAATGGAAATAGCACTTGATCAGTCTTTAAGCACTTATTCAGGCGGTTTAGGATTTTTGGCAGGTTCTCACATGCTTTCAGCTGGATACCTTCAGCTTCCTATGGTCGGTGTGACAATGTTATGGTCTTACGGGTACTATAACCAGAGAATTAATGAAGAAGGTAATGTTGAAGTTGCATATATCAGAAAACATTATGACTATCTTCAAGACGTTGATGCACAGGTTACTGTTGATATCTTCGGTGAAAAAGTTATTGTAAAAGCTTTCAGAGTTGATCCTGATTTGTTCGGTTCTTGCCCTGTATATCTTCTGACAACAGATGTTGACGGAAACTCAGACTGGGCTCGTTCAATTTCTCACAAATTGTATGACGGAAATGAAAAAATCAGAATTGCACAGGAAACTGTACTCGGTATAGGCGGTATCAGACTCCTTCAAGCAATTAAATACGATTTTGAATGTGTTCACATGAACGAAGGTCACGCACTTCCTGCAGCTTTTGAATTGTTGCAGCAAAATAACGGCGACCTTGAAAAAACAAAAAGACAGGTTGTATTCACTACTCACACACCTGTTGCTGCCGGTAACGAAGTTCACTGGGTTGACACTTTGATGGAAGGCGGATTCTTTGCAGGATGCTCTAGAGAAAGAGCTGTTGAACTCGGTGGTGAACACTTCTCATTGACAGTAGCTGCTTTGAGAATGAGCCGTATTGCTAACGCTGTATCTCAGCTCCACGGTCTTGTTGCTAACAAAATGTGGAACTGGGTAGAAGGCAGATGTCCTATCCGTGCTATTACCAATGCTGTTAATTTGCACTACTGGCAGGACGAAAGAATTAAAAATGCAAAAACTTTGCAGGATTTGTTAGATGCAAAAGTTGAAATGAAAAAAGAAGTATTCAGCTATATCGCTAATACTACTGGTAAAAGATTTGACCCTAACGTTTTGACAATCACTTGGGCAAGAAGATTTGCTGATTACAAACGTGCATGGCTTATCTTCATGGATATGGACAGAATCTTGAAATTGTTAAACGCTAACAAAGTTCAATTGATTTTTGCCGGCAAATTCCATCCGGATGATGCTATGGGTCGTGAAATGTTCAACAACATTTTGCACAAATCTTATAACATCAAAAACGTAGCAGTTCTTGCAGGTTATGAACTTGAGCTGAGCGGAAAATTAAAAAGAGCTACTGATGTTTGGTTAAATACACCTATCAGACCTCTTGAAGCTTCCGGTACATCAGGCATGTCTGCAAACGCTAACGGTGCTGTTCACCTTTCTATCTTTGACGGTTGGACAGTAGAAGGTACATTCCCTGGCATCAACGGTTATACTGTTGAATATCCGGGTCTGGATGATGACATTCCTTGGGAAGAACGTCACTGGAAAGATCATGATTGCATAATGGATATTATTGAAAATCAGATTATTCCTACATACTATGACAACAAAATGGAATGGGCCAGAATGATGCGTCAGGCTATCAGAACTTCAGAAGCTTACTTCAATTCTGATAGAATGGTTATTGAATACTTTAACAGAATTTATAAACCAATCGCTCATGAAAGTCCAAAAGAAGGCGGCTTGAATACAAACGCTCAGGATATGACAGTTGATCCTTCTCAAAAAGAAGCTCCAAATATGGATGCTTGGACATATTCAAATATCAAGTAATTATCAAATAAAACAGATAATTTATAAAAAGGCTCTTTCATTAGAAAGGGCCTTTTTGTTTTCTATCTACTTTATTGGGACTAATTTTTGCTTACATGCTTTATTTCTAATACTTTTATAATATAATTATCCTATAGATTAGGTAATATGTCGTTAAAGAGTAATAAGGATAATGAAAAATGAAGACAACAGTAGAAAAATTAGACAATAATATAGTTAAACTCGATATAGAAATCGATGCGGAAACTGCTGAAAAAGAATACAACAAGGCTTGCAAAAGACTTGCTCAAAGAGTTAATATTCCTGGCTTTAGAAGAGGTAAAGCACCAAGAGCTATTCTTGAAAAAAATCTCGGTGCTGAAACTATCAAACGTGATGTTCTGGAATATATGCTTCCGAATGTGTTCTCACAGGCAATCATTGACAACAATCTCAACATAATCACAGAACCTGCTGTTGAATCTTTCAATTTTGAACTCGGCAGCCCTGTAAAAGTTGTTGCAAAAGTTGAATTGAAACCCGAAGTAAAATTTGAACAGTATAAAGATTTGGAAGTCGAAGTAGAAGAATTTAAAACTGCTGAAGACGCAATGGAAAGAGAAATCAACGAACTTACTCAAAAATTTACTACTTTCAAGACTGTTGACAGAAAATCTACTGATAAAGACGTAGTTACAATGGATTTTGAAGGTTCTGTTGACGGCGAATTGATTCAAGGCGGTTCAGCTAAAAATTATATGCTCGATTTGGAACACAGCAATTTCATTCCCGGATTTGCAGAACAGCTGGTAGGCCATGCTGCAGGTGAAGAGTTTACTATCGATGTTACTTTCCCTGAAAATTACCATGACGAAAAATTAAATGGCAAACCTGCTCAGTTCAAAATCAAAATCAACGAAGTTAAAGAAAAAGTAAAACCTGAACTCAATGATGAGCTTGCTCAAAAAGTCGGCAATTTCAAAACAGTCGATGAATTGAAAGCTGATATCCAGAAATATCTGGACGGATCTGCAAAAATTGAAAACGATAAAAGAAGTGCAAACAAGTTGTTTGAAACTATTCTTTCTAAGATGACTGTTGATGTTCAGCCCACTATGATCGAAAGAGAAAAACAAGCATTGCTTTCCGATTTCAAACAAAAAGTTGCTCAGTCCGGTGTAAACTGGGATGATGTAATGAAACAGGACGGCCCTGAAAAAATTGATGAAGAACTTGCTAAAGAAGCATTGAACAGAATCAAAAATTCTTTGATGATGTCAGAAATCGCCAAATTGGAAAATATTCAGGTTACTGCTCAGGATCTTGAGCAAAAAATAGCCGAGCTGGCTATGATGTATCAAACAGACAAAGATACTATATTTAAAGAAGTCAGCAAAAACACTGCAATGATTCAGTCATTGTCACAGCAAGCATTGAGCCAGAAGGTTACAAAATTCTTGCTCGACAACAACAAAATCAAATTCGTTGCAGCTGCTAAAAAATAGTTTATAATATGATTATTAGTATTACATAAGAGCGAAAGGGCAAAATAGTATGAGCTTTGTACCAACAGTTGTAGAACAATCAAGCCGTGGTGAACGTGCATTTGACATATTTTCAAGATTACTCAGAGAAAGAATTATCTTTCTTGGTACACCTATCGATGATATGGTTGCAAATTTAGTCGTTGCGCAGTTGCTGCTTTTGGATTCTGAAAATCCGGAAAAAGATATTATGTTGTATATCAACTCACCGGGTGGTAGTGTTACAGCTGGTTTTGCAATATATGATACTATGCAGCACATTCGCTCTGATGTATCTACTATTTGTCTTGGTCAGGCAGCTTCTATGGGTGCTTTCCTTCTTTCTTCAGGAACAAAAGGAAAAAGACTCGCTCTGCCTCATTCAAGAGTATTGATTCACCAGCCTTTGGGCGGTGCGCAAGGTCAGGCTACTGATATCGAAATTCAGGCTGCTGAAATTTTGAGAATCAAAAAAGCATTGAACGAAATCCTTGCTTCTAACACCGGACAATCTATTAAAAAGATTGAAAAAGATACTGACAGAGATTATATTATGACTCCTGAGGAAGCTCTCGAGTATGGTATGATTGATAAAGTTATTTCTATGGATAAACATCCAAAAGCTGAATAATCAGCCTAAAATAGGAGAAATGTAATGGTTAAACATGATGACAGCCGTTTAAAATGTTCATTTTGCGGAAAGACTCAGGATCAGGTAAAAAAATTGATTGCCGGGCCGGAAGTCTATATCTGTGATGAATGTGTTGAGCTGTGTAATGAAATTTTAGACGAAGAATTCTTTGAAAACAAAGAAAAAGGTGAAAAAGAAGAGGTAAAAGAAGCTGATATTTCGTCTGTGCCAAAACCGCATGAAATTAAAGCTTACCTTGACCAGCACATTGTAGGTCAGGACGATGCAAAAAAAGTCCTGTCAGTTGCTGTGTACAACCATTACAAAAGAATTGCTCATAATGTTACAGAAAAGGATAATACCGGTATCGAAATCCAGAAGAGTAATATTTTGCTTGTAGGACCTACTGGCTCCGGTAAAACTTTGCTTGCTCAAACTCTGGCTAAAATGCTGGATGTTCCTTTTGCTGTTGCAGATGCTACAACTTTGACAGAAGCAGGCTATGTTGGTGATGACGTAGAAAATATTCTGCTCAGGTTGTATCAAAATGCTGAGTATGATGCTCAAAAAGCAGAAAGAGGCATTATTTATATAGATGAAATCGATAAAATTGCCAGAAAATCAGAAAACCCGAGCATTACAAGAGATGTTTCAGGTGAAGGTGTTCAACAGGCACTTTTAAAAATGATTGAAGGTACTGTTGCTAATGTTCCTCCGCAAGGCGGCAGAAAACATCCTCATCAGGAATTTATTCAGATTGATACAAAAAATATTTTGTTCATCGTCGGCGGTGCTTTTGTCGGTTTGGATAAAATTGTTGAAAGACGTGCTGATGAAGGTACATCTCTCGGCTTTGGAGCAAAAGCTCCTGCTACTGCTGCAGAAAAAGAAATCGCTGCACAGAAGATGCTCAAAAAACTCCAGCCTGAAGATTTGCTCAAATTCGGTTTAATTCCTGAATTTATCGGCCGTGTACCTATATATGCCGTTCTTGATCAGCTTGATGAAGCTACTTTGAAAATGATATTGACAGAACCGAAGAATGCTATCATTAAGCAGTATCAATGCTTGCTCAAGATGGACAATGTTGATTTGAAATTTGAGCCGGAAGCTATTGAATTAATTGCAAAAGAAGCAATAAAAAGAAAAACAGGCGCACGTGCATTGCGTTCTATTGTAGAAGAACTTATGCTCAATATTATGTACGAAGTTCCTTCTCAAAGCGATGTACATGAGTTTACTGTTACTGCTGAAATGGTTAAAAAACGTGACAAGGTTGCAGAACTTATAAAGTTACCTCAAAAGCACGAACAACCACCAGTAGAAACTCAAGAAGAAATAGCATAAATTGATTTTTTTATAAAAGACAGGCTCAAATTATTGGGCCTGTCTTTTTGTGCGTTTGTGTATTATTGAAATACATTGTAAAATATGACTATGGAATTTAGAACTGATAAAATTGCGTCCAGATTTTTGGGGAAACAAATTAGAGGAAGCGAGCTTTATGATTCATCTTTGCTCGTTCCAATTCCCAGAGCGGAAAACAGACAGCAGTATAATATAGATTCTGCCAATCTTCCTTTTGACGGTTGTGATGTGTGGCATGCTTATGAGTTTTCTGCCCTGACTAATAACGGTCTGCCTGTTACAAGGCTGATTAAATTGAAGTACAGCTGCGAAAGTGAGTTTTTGGTAGAGTCAAAATCCTTAAAACTCTATTTTAACTCTTTTAATATGTCACGTTTTGGGGATAGCATTGCTGAATGCCTGAGCGTGTGCAAACGTATTATCGAAACTGATTTGAGTAATGCACTAAAGACTAACGTTCAGATTAATTTTATTGAAAACGATTCAGAGCGTGTAGAAATTTTTAATAATTTTGAAAATATTTTAAATTTTGTTGATGAAAATACTCTAAAAATCGAAAAATTTTCTGAAGTACCGGAACTGCTTTTTTGTAATACCTGTAATGAGCTAAAAACTCATTATTTGACATTTGATTCATTGCGTTCAAACTGCAGAGTTACTCATCAGCCTGATTTTGGAGAAATTTTTATATATTACAAATCTGATAAACATATTGATGAGGCTTCTCTTATAAAGTATCTTTGCTCCTTCAGGTCTGAATATCACTTCCATGAAGAGTGCTGCGAAATGATTTATAAACGCCTTTATGATTTGCTAAAAATTGATGAAAATAAAAATGAGTTATTCGTTTGTATTTTGTACACAAGGAGGGGCGGAATTGATATTTGTCCTGTAAGATACAGCAAAAATTGTGCGGTTTTAGATTCAGAGATTTTGTGTGATGTTTTTAAATACGCACGCAAAAGTATAAGGCAGTAGTAGTAATTTAAAGTTTGGAAAAGGTCTTTTTATGGTAAAAATAGTTTATTCTTTTTTAGTTTTAATTGTTGTATGCATTTGTGCTTGTGTTTTTTATCTTGTGAATCCTAATGATGCGCAGTACAAGTCATATTATTCTCAACTGCAATATTTTAAAGCAATGGATTCCGGAGATATTAATAAGGCAATAGACAGCTTAAATAATCCTGTCAGTATAAAATATCATTATGCTCAAAATTTTATGCTATCAAACCTTTTAATATCTGCTGGCAGATACGATGAAGCACAAAAAGTTATTGAATCTTTTGAAAAAGAATATGATTACAGTCACTGCGCACCGAGAAAATTCTGGGGTAAATTATTTTGCAGATTAGAGTTTGCTGCAATAGGACAGCCGAAGTTTGAGTATAGAAAAAATTTGTATCTTTCAAAATTGTATTTTGCTAAAGGTGATTACAAAAAGGCAATTGAATATGACAACGCTGATAAAAACAGAGATGTTTGCTATAGCACAAGACTACTAAGTGCAAGCGGTGATATAGACGCAGCAAATAAGTTTATGAATCTGTGTGCAAAAAAATATGAAAAGGCAAGATATCCCAGAGCAATGCATATTGCAAGGGGTTCTTATCTGATGGCTCAAAAAAATTACAAGGCAGCATTGTCAGAGTTTGAAAAAGATATAAAATTGAGCAATTGTCAGTCTATAAAAACTTGTCGTGGTAACAGCACAACTTATTTATATATGGCACAATGTTATAAAAAACTCGGCAATAATAGCAAAACACTGGAATATTACAACAAAATTTTGACAAGTGAGCCGTGGAATTATAAGGCTAATGAAGAAATCAAAAAGCTTAAAAAATAATCTCCTCTATATACATTGTTGTCATGTTATTTAAAAAATAGTAAAATAACTATACTTGTCTGAATTATAATCTGATGTAAGAGAGGATATGATATGAAACTACATATGCAGATATTGATTGCACTGGGTCTTGGTATTAAAAGAAACGGGCATATATTTTTAGGTTTGATTGCCGGTATTATTCTTGGTATTGCAATGCATGCTTATAATGCTTCACACGAGGCAAGTGCTGTTTACAATGTTCTGTATACGGTATTGAACTTTATCGGACAGGCCTTTATCAGATTGATTCAAATGGTTATTATTCCGTTGATTTTTAGTGCTATTGTAATAGGTATATCCAGCATTGGTGATAATAAGCAGCTTGGGACATTCGGAATAAAAATGGTTGTTTATTATTCTATAATTTCAATCGCTGCAGTAATAATAGGTACAACTCTTGCTCTGGCTATACATCCGGGTGACGGTGTGCAGTCATTTATCAGCCAAAAATCTGCAGTAGAAACACAACAGATTGTTAGTCAGGCTATTGCAGAGCAAAAAGGTCATTTGTCTGAAATATTTATCAATTTGATACCGGCAAACCCGATGGAAGCTCTTGCCAAAGGTGAAATGATTCCTATTATTATATTTATTATGGTGTTTGCAATTGCTCTTGCAAAAGTCGGCGAAATTAACCGTCCCGTTGTATCGTTTTTTGAATCAATTTTTGCTGCAACAATGAAGGTTACAGACGGTATTATGTATCTTGCAGCCCCGGGTATTTTTGCCTTGACTGCTACTGCAATTTCGTCTTTTGGTATTTCAGTATTTTCTAGTATTTCGAAATACTTCCTTGCTATTTTAATAGGTTTTGCTTTGCAGCTGTTTGTCGTATATCCGATTATTATGAAGGTGTTTTCAAAAGTACCTGTCAGACTGTTTTTCGCTGCGATTGCAGAAGCAATGATGGTCGGTTTTGGTACTGCCAGCAGTTCTGCAACATTGCCTCTTGTTATTGCTTGTTGTGAAAAAAGAGGTATTTCTCACAAGGTATGCAGCTTTGTTCTTCCTCTCGGTGTTACTTTGAACTTTGACGCTACTGCAATGTTTCAGGTAATTGCTGTTCTGTTTTTAACACAGGCTTACGGTATAACAGTAGAACCGTTACAAATTCTGCAAATAGCAGTTCTTGCTATTGTTGCATCCAGCACTTGTGCTGGTATTCCTGGCGGCGGTATCATTACTATAGCTCTTGTTTTAAACGGTTTGGGCTTGACTCCGACACAAATGGTAGAAGGCTTTGCTTTCTTGTTTGCTGTTGATAGAATAGTTGATATGTTCAGAACTATGTTAAATATCACTTCTGATGCTGTTGTTACAGCTGTGATTGCTGACAATGAAAATGAGCTTAACTATGATATGTTAACGAGTGAAGAGTCTTATAAAGATATAATCTAATATGAATTTAAAAGTTGAAGGATTAAAAGGTCAGGGGCTTAGAGGTGAAATTGTTATTCCCTCTGACAAGTCTGTCAGCCATCGCAGTGCTATGTTCGCTGCTTTGACAGGCGGTGTTGTTGAAGTTAAAAACTTTTCAATGGGGGCAGATTGCTTGTCTACATTGAATATAGTTAAAACTCTGGGATGTGATGTAGAGTTTTTAGCAGATAAGCATATAAAAATCGATGCTTCAAATGCATTAAAAAAAGATATTTATAAGCTTGACTGCGGAAATTCCGGTACGTCAATGAGATTGTTTTCCGGGATAATGGCTTCTTATGAGACGGAAACGACGCTATTCGGCGATGAGAGCCTCAGCAACCGGCCGATGAAAAGAGTTATTTTGCCATTGGAACTTATGGGCGCAAAAATTAAACATCATAACTTTAAGGCTCCTCTTGTTATTCAAGGCAAAGAATTGTTCCCTATCGATTACAAAAGCCCGATTGCATCTGCTCAGGTAAAATCATGCGTGCTTCTGGCAGGCTTAAACACCTGCGGAGTAACAAAAGTTACAGAGCCGTATGTTTCACGTGACCATACGGAAAGAATGCTTAAATATCTCGGTGCTGATATTTCTGTAAACGGAACTACAACAGCTGTAAAAAAATCTAAACTTGAACCCAAAAACATAACTGTGTGCGGTGATATATCTTCCGCAGCATTTTTCCTTGTTGCAGGTGCGATTGTGCCTGAGTCTGATTTTGTTATAAAAAACGTAGGCCTCAATCCTACAAGAACAGGCATAATAGATATCATGAAGTCAATGGGTGCTGATATAGAGATATTATCTCAGGATGAAGTTTGCAATGAGCCTGTCGGTGACATAAGAATTAAAACATCTCCGCTAAAAGGCACAACAATCGAAGGTGAAATTATACCGAGATTGATAGATGAGCTGCCTGTTATTGCTGTTCTAGCCAGTCAGGCAGAGGGGACTACTATAGTAAAAGATGCTGCTGATTTAAGAAATAAAGAATCAGACAGGATAAAATGTCTTGTTTCCGAATTAACGAAACTGGGTGTTGATATAGAAGAAACACCGGATGGCTTTATAGTAAACGGTAAAACAAATCTGCGAGGCGGTGCAGAGGTAGAATGCTATCATGACCACAGACTGGCTATGAGTCTTTATGTTGCAGGATTGGTCTGTGAGCAGCCTGTTGTTATCAATGAATTCCAGTGGGTGGATATATCTTTCCCTGAGTTTTTAGGGTTAATGAATTTATTGCACTAGTTAAAATCTTTTCTTTTGCATTGTTTGGGTTCATTTTCTTTTTCTACCCAGACATAGGTCTTGTTTTGTTTTAAAGCAAATTGGGCAAAAGGATTTGAAGAATAGTTTATATTTCTTGCCATTCTTCTTGCTTTTATATCAAGTTTTTCAATTCTGTTGATTAAGTCTTTTAGTGATTCAAACAATGCCATAACTTTTTACTTTTTTACATTATTCTTCATTCATATCATTGCAGAATTTTTTTTATTATTTATTACGCAAAAGAGTTGTTTTGACTTACCTTAAAGGGGTATCTTTTGTATAATATTTGTATGAGTAAAATTGTAAAACGAATCTTAATAGCAGAAGACAGTCCGGAGTGGCAGAGATTTCATTCATCTTTGTTAAAGCAATATGACAGGTGTGAAATTTCTTATACAATTGTTGATTGTGCTAAAGACGCTCTGGAAATCGTTAATAAAAATATAAATGAACCTTTCGATTTGATAATTACTGATTTGCAAATGGAAACGGATTTCTTACCTCAGTTTGCAGGTGAGTGGCTTGTAAAAGAAATAAAAAATATTTCTTGCTATACAAATGTGCCTGTTGTAATTGTTTCTGCAACATACAATATAGGCTTTATTGCGCATACGCTCGGGGTTGATTATCTGTCTAAGAGAAGTCTTGTTAACAATCCTGATTCGTATTTTTTAATGTTAGATGAAAAGCTTTTATAAGAAATATTAAATAAATGCTTTGAAAATTTTATGTTTATTGTAATATGTTATTACAACTAAACAAACGGACAAATAGAATGAGGGAAAAGACGCATTCTATAAATCGTGCTTGAGAAAAATATTAATAAACTAGATAGAAGGTAAAAAAATGGGAATCAAAGGCAAAGTAGATAAAATGGTAGTTCTTGCTTGCGAAGAATGCAAAGAAAGAAACTATACAACTACAAAAAACAAAAAAACTCAAAAAGAAAGATTAGAACTTAAAAAACATTGCCCGAAATGCAAAAAACACACTTTGCACAAAGAAACAAAATAGGCAATTGACTTACTAAAACGCATTTTTAATATTTAAAGAGCGTCCTTAGTTCAGTTGGTAGAACGTCGGTCTCCAAAACCGGATGTCGAGGGTTCGAGTCCTTCAGGGCGCGATTTAAATAACAGAGGAAGATAATGGCTAACCAGACTAAAGAAAAAACAACACAGGGTCAGAATGATTTTAAACAGGCTGCAGTTGCTTATTTTAAATCTGTCAAACTGGAGTGGGGTAAAATTACTTGGCCCGGAAAACAGCAGGTAATTGTGGAAACAATCTATGTTATTGTTATCACTGCTATTTTTACAATAGGTGTTCTTGCTGTTGACACTATTTTTAACGCCCTTTTCAAAGGTTTGGGTTTGATACATTAGTTCACAACAGATTTATTATTTAATTACAGGAATTAATATAATGACAGAAAAAAATGAAGAACAAATGGAAGTAAGTGCAGAACAAAATGATATCAGTGTTTTCGAAAACGAAAAGCACCAGATTGTTGAAGAAAAGGATGCAAAATTAAAAGCTGATATTCAGGCTTCTCACAATAAAGAACCGCAGAAAAAGTGGTATATTGTTCATACATATTCAGGATACGAAAACAAAGTAAAAGTTAACCTTGAAAAACGTATCGAATATATGAATATGGGTGACAAAATCTTCCGTGTGGAAGTTCCTCAAAAAACTATAACAAAAGTAAAAGACGGCAAGAAACAGGATAGAGAAGAAAAAATCTTCCCGGGTTATGTTCTTGTTGAAATGATAATGGATGATGACAGCTGGTATGTAGTTAGACACACTGCTGGTGTTACAAAATTCGTCGGTACATCTAAAAAACCGATTCCGGCTAAAGATTCAGAAATTAAGAAAATTATTCACAGAGTTCAAACTCAAACAACAAAAATTGAACTCGATGTTAAAGTCGGTGACAAGGTCAGAATTATTTCCGGCCCGTTTGCAGACTTTATCGGAGATATTACAGAAGTTTATCCTGACAAATCTAAACTCAGAGCTACTGTTTCTATCTTCGGCCGTGAAACTCCTGTTGAACTTGAATACAAACAAATTCAAAAAGTGTAATAGCTGAAACAGGGTACTTAATAAAAAACAAAATGAGATAGTGGAAGGGAATTTATTCCTGCCAGACCACGAAAGGAGAATAAAATGGCAAAGAAAATCGTAGGAAAAATTAAGCTTCAAATCGAAGCTGGTAAAGCAAATCCGTCACCACCGGTTGGTCCTGCTCTGGGTCAGCATGGTGTTAATATCATGGATTTCTGTAAGCAATTCAACGCTAAAACAGAATCACAAGCAGGTTATATCATCCCTGTTGTAATTGATGTATATGAAGACAGAAGCTTTTCTTTTATCGTAAAAAGCCCTCCGGCTGCTGTATTGATTAAGAAAGCTATTAACTTACCAAAAGGTTCTGCTGTACCTAACAAAACAAAAGTAGGCAAAATTACTGTTGCTCAACTTGAAGAAATTGCAAAAGTTAAAATGAATGACTTGAATGCAACAACTGTAGAAGCAGCTGTAAAAATGCTCAAAGGTTCAGCCAGAGCAATGGGTGTTACTGTAGAAGAATAACAAGTGGAAGGGAATGCCGTACGGGGCGTACCTTTATGAAATGCCCGAAACGGATTAGAACCCGATATTACCACAGAAAGGATACAAAATGAGTAAATTAACTAAAAGACAACAAAAACAGGCTGAAATGCTTGAAGGTTTTGTACAGCCTTCTTCAGCAGCTGATGCATTAAAAAAATTAAAAGAAATATCTGAAGCTACTGTAAAATTTGACGAAACAGTTGAATGCCATATGCGTCTTGGTATCGACGTTAAAAGAGCAGATCAACAAATCCGTTCTACAGTAGTATTGCCGGCTGGTCTTGGTAAAGATGTAAGAGTTTGCGTTATTGCTAAAGGTACAAAAGCTGACGAAGCTAAAGCAGCAGGCGCAGAAGAAGCCGGTGCAGAAGAAGTTATCGATAAAATCGCAGGCGGCTGGTTCGAGTTTGATACTTTGATTGCTACTCCTGATTGTATGGGTATGCTCGGTAAACTCGGTAAAGTTTTGGGGCCTAAAGGTTTGATGCCTAACCCTAAAACAGGTACAGTTACTCTTGACGTAGCTAAAGCTGTTAAAGATGCTAAAGCTGGTAAAGTTGAGTTCCGTGCTGACAAACAGGGTATGATTCACTGCCCTATCGGCAAAATCAAATTCTCTTTCGAAGATTTGATGAAGAACTATGTTACTCTTGCTGATGCAGTATTGAGAGCAAAACCGTCTGTTGCAAAAGGTGTTTATGTAAAATCAGCTTACCTGACTACAACAATGGGTCCTGGTATCAAGCTGGATACAAAAAACCTTGCTGCAGAAGTTAAAGAAAACATATAATATTAAATCTTTGTTTAATATTAATTCTAATATCATCTTTAAAGCCCTCAGTTATTGAGGGCTTCTTTATATTTATTTTTTATTATCAAAAAAATCCCGCATCGCTTTTTGTGCAATACGGGATTTTTTGTATTATTTTATTTTGTTATTTGCAGCAGGCTGATTTTAAATATTCATCCATTGCTTTTGCTGCACGTTTGCCGGCTCCCATTGCATTGATAGCATTGGATTCGCCTGTAGGAGCTACGTCGCCGCCGGCATATACGCCGGGGATAGATGTTTCTCCTGTTTCTGCATTCACAATTATGTAGCCTTTCGGATTTGTTTCCAAATCAAGTCCTTCTTGCTGTGCAGAAGATTGTATAATCGGATTCGGGCCTGTTCCGAGTGCAACTATTACTGCATCCAGTTCCATTGTTTCTGATTTTCCTGTTGGTACAGGTCTTCTTCTTCCTGATGCATCGGGTTCGCCAAGTTCCATTAAATCGAACTTCATTGCTTTTACGTAGCCGTCTTCTCCGATAATTTCTGATGGTGCGTGTAAAAATTTAAACACAACGCCTTCTTCTTTTGCGTGTCTGATTTCTTCAAGACGTGCAGGGAGTTCTGCTTCTGTTCTTCTGTAAGCAATGTATACATCTTTGTATCCTACTCTGACAGCTGTTCTTGCTGCATCCATCGCAACGTTACCGCCGCCAATAATGGCTACTTTTTCGCCTACTTTGAGAGGTGTAGGTGTAGACTCTTCGTTTGCGTGCATAAGGTTTACACGTGTCAAAAATTCGTTTGCACTGTATACACCGTTTAAGTTTTCTCCGGGGATGTGCATCATTTTAGGCAAACCTGCTCCGGAGCATAAGAAAATTGCATCAAATCCGTCTTCTTTCAGCTGATTGATTGTGATGGATTTTCCTACTATAACATTTTTTTCGAATTTTACACCGATATTTTTAAGGCCTTCAATTTCTCTGTCGAGAACAGTTCTCGGAAGTCTAAAAGGAGGAATACCGTATCTTAATACACCGCCGAGTTCGTGCAGTGCTTCAAATACAGTTACGTCGTAGCCTGCTTTTCTCAGGTCAGCTGCTGCTGTAATACCCGCACAGCCTGAGCCGACAATTGCAACTTTTTTACCGTTGTCTTTTATTTCGCCGACTTTTGCATTTGTTTTGTCGCCTACATAGCGTTCTAATGCACCAATTGCAACAGGTTTTCCTTTTATCCCGAGTACGCAATTACCTTCGCACTGTCTTTCCTGCGGGCAAACACGACCGCAAACAGAAGGCAGCATACTTGTTTGTCTGATAACATCGCCTGCTTTTTCGATATCTCCTTCTTTTATTGCAGCAATAAAGTCCGGAATTTGGATGTTTACCGGGCATCCTTGTACGCATTTTGCATTTTTGCAGTGCAGGCATCTGGAAGCTTCTAAAGAAGCCTGTTCATCTGTAAAATTGCTTTCTACAGCATCAAAATTTGTTCTTCTTATCTGAGGATCCTGTTCAACAGGATGTTGTCTGTCGACTTTTTCCATTTAAGTTCTCCGTTTTCGTTCCATAACTCACTAAAAAAATTATAATATAAACTAATCATTTAGTTAAATGTCTATATATTTTTTTACTTCCCAGGGTGTGACTTGTTTTCTGTAATCTTTCCATTCTTTTCTTTTTGATTGATAAAATTCGTTAAAAATGTAGTCCCCGAGTGCTGATTTGGATACAAAACTTTTTTCAAATTCTTCAAGAGCAGTGAATAAGTTTCTCGGCAGAGATTTAATTTTTCTTTGTTTTATTTCATTGCCGGAAAGCAAAAACAGGTTTTTTTCAACCGGAGCAGGCGGGTCTACTTTGTTTCTTAAACCGTCCAGACAGGTCTGCATAAGCACAGCAAAGGCAAGATAAGGATTCATGCTCGCATCCGGCGAGCGCAGTTCCAGCCTTGTAGCAGAACCTCTTTTTGAAGGAATTCTGATAAGTGCGCTTCTTGTAACAACTGACCATACTATGTATATAGGTGCTTCATAGTCTTTTACAAGACGTTTGTAGCTGTTTATTGTCGGATTCAGTACGGCTGTTATACCTTTTATGTTTTTTAATAAAGAGCCGATAGAATATCTTGCTACTTCTGATAGCTGGTATTCATTATTTTTGTCAAAAAATGCATTTTTATTGCTTTTATCGGAAAGAGATATGTTTAAATGCAGACCGGAACCGTTTTTTCCGTATATTGGCTTTGGCATAAAGCATGCCTTCAGGTCGAATTTGTCTGCAATGGTTTTTGTTATAAATTTAAAGGTCACAAGATTGTCTGCTGTTTTTAGTATGTCATCATATCCGAGGTCAATTTCGTGCTGAAACGGTGCGCCCTCGTGGTGGAATGCATCGACATCAAGTCCGCATTCTTGCAGTGCAATAAGGATTTCTGCCAGCGTTTCATCGTATTTGTTGCTGTGATTTACATCGTAGTAGCCTGTTTGTTCTGTTTCTGTGTTTAGAATATTGTTATTTTCATCTGTTTTAAATAAGAAAAATTCTACTTCCGGCCCTATTTGCATAGAATAGCCGTATTGTTTTCCGTTTTCTATTACCCGTTTTAGGTTTGAGCGTGGGCATCCGACAAAGGGTGTGCCGTCTGCATTGTGAATGTCACAGATAAACCTGGCACTATTTTTTAATGTTGAAATGTTTTTTGGAAATATTAAAAAAGTAGATTTGTCAGGATACATCCTCAGGTCCATTGTTTCGTTTTCACGAAAACCGCCTATTGATGATCCGTCGAACATAATCTGGTTGTCCAAAATTTCATCAATCTGGTCAACCTGCATGTTAAGAGTTTTTATTTTTCCGTTAATATCAATAAATTGCAGATAAATATTTTTGATATTTTCTTTTTTTAATACTTCTTTAATTTCTTTATCAGATAGCATAGAAACATTATCTGTTATTGTATTGTAGTTGGTCAAGTAAAGATTCTTTGTAATATTTCGTAATATTTTATATATATTATAGCAATAATTTATCTATAAAATTTTTTATTAGTATAGAGGGATATATAGATAAACTAGATACATTGAGAGGGAATTATGAGAACAGAAGAGAACAAAAAGGTTTATTATTCTTACAGTTATGTTACAGCAGTAGACAATTGTACTGATGTTATTTCAAAGCTGCCAAAAATCAGTATGAAACTGCCAAAAATCAATCTTAGTGAAAATCTTAATCTTGTTTTTTGTTAGGCTTCAACAAGGTTCGGTAAAAACTTGTAAACAGGTTTTACTCTGACAGGATAGTCTGATACGTTTTTGTTAAGTATCTGTTCAAGATTTGATATTGCAGCCTTTTCACTGCTGCCGTATCCGACAAGTTTTTTTATGATGCAGTTTGCAACAAAAATATTACTGCGGTTGCTTTTGTATATCAAAGCCGGGTATTGAATTTCTGTTGTATTCATATTCTGCCTTTCTATTTTATTTAAGGCTTATTTGTTCGAATTTGTTCAAATTTGTTCGAAAAGCTGCCGTATTCAATGTTCTCATTCACTCTATATGATTTATCGGCATATTTTTTAGGTAATAAATTTTTTTTGATTAATTTCATTTTTTTAAAGTAGATGTAATAATTCCTTAAAAATTGTAATCACTGCTTTTTTGTTGTGTTAATATGTTACAAAGCAGATAATGGAATTATTGGTATGGAAAAAATATTTTTAACTTTTTATGTTATGTTTGCAGCTGCAAATTCTGCATTTGCCGTAGATATCCCTGATGTAATGAAACAGGGTATGTCGCAGGAGATACCCGGGATGCCCAGTGTATTAAATCTAGTTATTTCAATGATAGTTGTTATAGCTTTGATTTATATTACAGGCTGGGTATATGCAAAATTGAATGTTGTGAACAGAGCAAATCTTAATAAAATTGCTTCAAAACAGGATTCTGATTCAAAGTTTAATATTGTGCAGTCTATGCCGCTGGGGCAGCAAAGATACTTGTATTCAATAGAAATGAACGGGAAGATTCTTCTTGTCGGCTCTACACCCAGCCATATAAACCTTATCAAAGAATTTAATAAAGAGGATGTTACTTCAAATGTTATGACAGAAGAAGCTTCTGTATCAGATGCTATTGAAGAAAAATCTGAAAAACCTTCTGTGCCTTCTGTTAATTTTGAAGAAATTTATAAAAAATATAAGAGTTAATTTTATCAGGAGTAAAAATTGAGAAAAGAAGTTACTGTAGGTAATAAAATAATCGGGGATAATTCTCCCTGCTTTGTTATTGCAGAAATAGGTATAAATCATAACGGGTCGGTAGATTTGGCAAAGCGTATGATAGATGAGGCTGTTATGGCCGGTTGTGATGCGGTAAAGTTCCAAAAAAGAACGGTGACAAAGGTCTACACGCCTGAAGAACTTGATGTTTATCGTCCTAACTATTACGGAAGCACAAATAGAGATTTAAAACTCGGTCTGGAATTGAGTTATGAGGATTATTGCATTATAGACGAATATTGTCGTGATAAAAAAATTATGTGGTTTGCCTCATGCTGGGATTTAGATTCTGTTGATTTTATAGAACAGTTCGATGTCCCCTGCCACAAGGTGGCATCTGCAATGCTTACTGATGATGAGTTTTTGCTTAAATTAAAATCTCTTGGCAAACCTATACTGCTTTCTACAGGTATGAGTTCTATGGAAGAAATCAGGCATGCTGTTGATTTGCTCGGCGAGGACAATCTTGTATTGTTCCACTGCACATCTACGTATCCGACAAACCATACTGAAATTAATTTGAGAGTAATAGAAACCTTTAGAGAAGAATTCAGTTGTCCTATAGGGTACAGCGGGCATGAAAGAGGGCTGCTGCCTTCAATTTTGTCGGTTGAACTCGGGGCCAATTCTGTAGAAAGACACATCACGGTAGATAGAACCCTGTGGGGGTCAGATCAAGCTGCCAGCCTTGAGCCTGAAGGGTTGCGAAGAATGGTTCGTGATATCAGAGAAGTTAAAAAAATTCTGGGCGACGGAAATAAAAAAGTCTATGACTCTGAGCTGCCGGTTAAAGATAAATTAAGAAAAACAAAAAAGGTCTTGATATAATGTATAAAACGCTGGATTTGTCTTCAAAAATAAAACTTGTGGTTAGTGATTTTGACGGAATATTTACTGACAATTCCGTTTATATTTTAAACGATGGCATGCGTGTTAAAAAAGTTAGCTACAAGGATTTAATGGGGGTTTCTATAGCTGTTAAAAACGGAATTAAGGTTGCTATTATTTCCGGAGAACAAAGCAGGGAAATTGACTATATTGCAGAAAAATTTGTGCTTGAAGACATTCATCAGGGTATCAGGATAAAATGTCCGATATTGAATGATTTGAAAGAAAAATATAATTTGTCTGATGAAGAAATATTGTATATAGGCGATGATATTAATGATATCGAATGTTTGAAGAGTGTAAAATATGCTGTTACCGTAAATCAGGCTAACTATGCGGTAAAACAAATTAACGGGATACTGATAACAGAGGCTCCTGCAGGCGATGGTGCATTTAGAGAAGTTATAGACAATATTATGGAGTTAAAAAGACAAGAAGAGAGCAATGAAGCATAAATTTTCTCAAATTACAGAAATAAAAGAAGAGTTGAAGTCAAAGATTAACAAATTCGACGGTTTTGTTAAAAATTACGGAAAACTCTCTCGCACAGCTCAAATTCCTTCTACCGCATATTTAAACTGGGCTGTTGCTCTTGCTCATAACGGAAATTCTGAAGCTGCTATGGACAAACTGGAAACCGCAGCTTTAATGGCAAATCAAAATCCGAATGTCTACATAAATCTCGGCATTGCTTTGATGAAAAACAGAGATTTTGAAGGTGCAATCAAAAACTTTAGAAAAGCAATAAGATTGGATAAATATAATTCCAAAGCATATTCCATGTGGGCTGCTGCTTTGTCGGAAATCGGTGATTTGAAAAGCGCAATTGATATATATGAAGTTGCTCAAAAATATGATCCTCGTGACCCGGATATCTTTCTTAACTGGGCAGTTTCCTATGCACGTGCCGGAAAAACAGCTCTGGCAGAGGAAAAGTTTAAAAAAGCCGTTGCTCTTAATCCTGTTAATCCTGTTATCCCGTTTTTATGGGGGCTGCTTCTTGTGGATGAAGAAAAGTACGAAGAGGCTATCAAAAAATTTAACCACAGCCTTTTATATGCGGATAATAAAGCGGATTCGTTGTATTATTTGGCTCTGTGCTATTTGAGAGAAAGTAATTACGAGCTTGCTCTGGAATATGCACAAAAAGCTGTAAAGGAAGATAATACAAGAGCCGATTCTTATATGATTATTGCAGACTGTTATATGAATACTTGCAAAGATGATTTATGTCTGGCTGTGTTTCCGGAGGCTGAGGCTCATGCACAGGTGAATTGCAATTTTTATATAAACTGGGGGCTTGCGCTGCAGAAGTATCATTTTATTGATGAAGCAAGAGAAAAGTTCTATAAAGCACTGCTTTTGGAACCGGACAGAGAGGTCATATTATTTAACCTCGGTCTGAATTTTATGATGAGTAAGGAATATCACCAAGCAGAAGAGTTTTTGCAAAGAGTAATTCAAAAAAATCCTCAAAATTCCGATGCATTGTCTAATCTTGGGGCAATTGCTTTTTATAAGGAAATGTATGCAGATGCTCTGGATTTTTATTTACGTGCCTATGAGAATGACAGAAAAAAATACGGATTGTTTTTTAATATAGCAAACTGCTATATCAAGCTGAACAATAATAAAGATGCTAAAATTTACTACAAAAAATGTCTGGAATATTGTCCGGATAACATTGCTGCTTATATGAACTATGCAAACCTTCTGATAGACGAAGACGAAAATCTTGAAGCTGAAAGAAAAGCAAGAGCAGCTTATCTTAAAAATAAAACATCTGCTTATGCAAATTTTGCCTTTGCAATGATATTGTTCAGGCTGGCAAAGTATGATGAAACAATTTCAAAGTTGGAAACTGTATTCTCTATAGATGAAAACTATTTGAAAAGAGATGATTCTGCTTCACAATCCTTTGCAAATCATGTTATACAATGTTGTAATAATATTTTAGAGCAGTATAATAACGATAAGGTACTGGCAATAAGAGATTTATTGCAAAAAATGATGTCGACAAATTAGAGGCTAATTAAAAGTGGGAATAATCGTTCAGAAATTTGGCGGAACTTCTGTTGCTGATACAGATAAAATAAAAAATGTAGCATCTGCTGTAATAAGAGAAAAAAATAACGGCAATGATGTTATTGTAGTTGTATCTGCAATGGGGCATACAACGGATTATCTTGTAAAAATGGCAAATGAAATATCTGACCATCCGAACTCAAGAGAGATGGATATGCTCCTTGCGACTGGAGAGCAGGTTTCTATTGCACTTTTAACAATGGCTATTCAGGCTCAGGGGTATGCTGCTGTCAGTATGAATGCAATGCAGGTTGGTATTATTACAGAGTGTGTGCATTCAAAGGCCAGAATTGTTGATATAAAAACTAATAAGCTAAAAGAACATCTTTCCAAAGGTGAGATTATAGTTGTTGCAGGATTTCAGGGCGTAACACCTGAGGGTGAAATTACTACTCTCGGCAGAGGCGGCTCTGATACTTCGGCTGTTGCTATTGCAGGTGCTTTAAATGCTGACAGATGTGATATCTATACTGATGTAGAGGGGGTCTATACTACTGACCCGAGAATAGTTCCTAACGCTACAAAATTAAAAGAAATTTCTTATGAAGAAATGCTGGAACTCGCTCATGTCGGTGCTAATGTGCTTCATCCTCGCTCTGTGGAAACAGCAAAGCAATATCAGGTGCCTTTGAGAGTTAGAAGCACTTTTAAATTAGACGATTTAGGAACTTATATTATAGGAGTTGATGATATGGAAATTAATAAACCGGTTGCCGGCGTAGCTGCTGATTTATCTCAAATCAGAGTTGTTATTACTGAAGTTCCGGATAAACCCGGTAATGCTGCAAAGATTTTTGAAATGCTTTCCAAATCCGATATAAGTGTCGATATGATTATTCAATCTTACGGAAGAAGCGATGATACAAATGATATTGCTTTTACCGTAAGCGAAACTGACTACGAACGCACGATGCAGATTGTTAAAGAAATTATTAAAGAAATCAATGCGTCAGGCGTGCTTGTTGATGAAGATATTGCTAAAGTTTCTATTGTCGGCGCAGGCATGGTTGACCGTCCTGGTATTGCTGCTTCTATGTTCAAGGCTTTGGCAGAAAAGGGCATTAACATAAAAATGATTTCAACAAGTGAAATCAAAATCAGCTGTCTTGTTCAAAAAAATCAGTCTAAAGAAGCAATAAAAGCTCTTCATACTGCGTTTCATCTCGATGCAAAAGAAACAGCAGTCGTAATGGGCGATTTGCCGGATGTGTAAAAATAATGCTTAATATTTATTAATCTTTTTATAATAAATAACAAATTTTTTAATTTTGATGTCTTGATTACGGTATGCAAATGTTAATTGATAGGGAATTAAATACAAAAGATAAAATAATCAAACCTGATTTTTCTACAAAAACAGGCCGGGAGTTCCTTGCTTTTTATTTGCAGACAAAGTTTAAACAAATTTTATCTCACGATAAAAAAACAGAAAAACCTATATTTAAAGAAATAAATCCGAATTTTATCTCTAAATTTTCAAGAAGACTCATCGAAAATCCTCATAAAAAGTTTTTGATTGGTGTATCGGGTGAGTCTGCCAGCGGAAAAACTACAATTTGTAAGCAAATTAAAAAAACTAGTAATGAATTGAATTTTCCTCTTGAATTTTTGAGTATAGACAACTATTTTAATGATATTTCGGATTTGATAAAAAAATACGGCAACTTTGATGCATTAAGAGATAACGGTTATGACGTTGATTCTCCGGAAAGTTTTCAGCTTGATTTGTTGAAAGGAGATTTAACAAAACTTGCAAACGGTCAGGATATTATGGCTCCTGAATATCTTATCAATGGTACCGGTATTAGCGTTCCTAAGTCTATTCCTATTCAGTCAAAGAAATTTATACTCGTTGAGGGAATGGCTGCGATGTACAAAGATGTCAAAGATCTGTTTGATGTAAAAATATATATCGATATTGACCCAAAAATACAGAAAAAATGGTTTATGGAACGTGCATCAAAGCGCAACCAGTCTGAAGAAAACGCTTTAAAACACTGGGATTATATCGGTGCTGCTGCAGAAAAATATATCAGACCGTCAAAGCATGAGGCGGATATTATTGTAAATGGTGCATCTTCTTTAGAATATTTTTCCCAAATTATTGAATTTATTCATTCTGCTACAAATTGTTTTATCTCTTAGCAGTTTTTTAGGATTAATCTTAATAGCTCAAAAGAGCCTAAAACATGGACTTTTTTCTTTCTTTTGTTAAGTTTTGTTAACAAAAATATATTTTTTATATACAAAATAGGCAATTTTTCTATAAAAAATTTTTTTATATAAGTACGAGAGATATTAAGAGAACAAAAACAAAACACGAGAGAAACAAGAGAGAAAAACAAAAAAGAGAGAACACAGGAGGAAAACTTATGTCAAGAGTACTTATTTCAATGCCCGAAAAATTCTTAGATGAAATCGATCAGGTTGCAGAAAATGAAAATCGTTCAAGAAGTGAATTGATTCGTGAAGCATTGAGAACTTACATTCACAGAAACAAAGTTAGAGAAAATACACTTGCTGCTAAAAACGCAACAATCTTAGAGGCATTACTGGACTAAAAAAAGCTTTAATTAACGGCTATGAGATTTGGGGAAATTTCAATAGCAAAACTAGACGCAATACTGACTAATGGGGAAAAGGAAATAGGTTTTATAAAAAAATGCGGTCTTGATATAATCAGACCGCTTTTTATTTTGGTTAGTTTATTTTTTATGGTATTAGATTGTTCTATGTGACATTGTTTCTCTAAAAATGTTCATATCGTAGCTTACTCCGTTAAATCCCGGAACTGTAGGAATGCCTGCAAATAAGCCTTTGAATGATTGATTATAGCCGTTGAATGCAGGCTGTGTAGTTGTTTGTTCGGATTGTTGTTCTATTTTTTGAGCTTCTGCTGTTTGATATTCTGTAATGATTTTAGCGGCTGCATCCCTTGCTGCAATTGCATCGGCATCATTCGGATTTTGAGCCAGTGCAGCCTGTGCTTGTTCAAGTGTTTGTTGAGCAAGTGCGAGTTTTGTATTTTCGTCGTTTTGAATTTGTGCTGCAGCTTCTTGAGTTGCTTTTTCCTGAGCTTTTTCTATTTCTGTTTTTCCAGTGATTGCTTTTGCTGCTTTAGCTGCTGCTGCACCTGCAACTGCACCGCCAATGAATCTGCCTAAGAAACCGCCGATTGCTGTACCTACACCCGGACATATTGCTGTACCGATTGCTGCACCTACTGACATACCGAGTGCATCACCTGCAAGCCAGCCTACAGAACCTATTGCAACTTCAGTAGCTGATTTTCCTATTTGTTTCATACCAGATTTGAAGCCTAATTGTTGGAATGCAGGAACAACATCTGTTGTTGTTTTAATTAATCCGTCAATGACAGCCATAAAACCTGCACCTGAACGGCCCATTGCTTTACCAAAGCCTGTTTCTCTTAATCTTGCATAACCCGGAAGTTTATCCATCATTTTACCCATTTTGAAAGGTAAGCGGGCTTCGTTTGGAGTTGTTTTTGATTTAAGTATATCGCCGTATTCTTTTTTGAAGAAATCAGAACCAGCTTTGATAGCATCTGTTCTTGTATATGGATATTGTGCTTTTACGTTTTTGATAGTTTCTGAAATGTTCCAGCCTTTTGCTGTACCTGCTTTTTTGGCTGCTTTAAAAGCTTCTTTTTCAGTTCCTGTTAAACCATTATTTTTTAATGCACCGATTGCTTGAAATCCGCCAAAAATACCTGCAAAAGGTAATGTTCCTATTGCAGTTTGTGCAATTGTTGGTTCAGGGATTGATGTAATTGGTTGACCGTTTGCATATTTTATAAGATTTTCAATATCATTTTGATTTATTACCACTGCACCTGCTACTGCTCTAGCTGCAGGATATGGATTGTAATAATTGTATGAAGAAACACCGTTAACCATTTTTATAACCTATAAAATAAATCTAACCTTATATATATAAAAACAATTCTGTTTATAAGATTTACTGTTTTTTATTGTTTGTAAACAAATGTTAACTTTGTGGCAAACTTTTTGTGTGACATGTTTTATATTAGTGACAAAAGTGGTGGATATCTTATATGTTTATCAATAACAATATTAGTTTTTTGCGCAATACTGCAGTAAGATTTGGACAAACTGCACAATCTCCTGCAGCAAATTCTGCGGAAAATACAAATAATGGTGAATATCGTCAAAAAACTTTATACGGAAATGATTTTCACGGTCATTTTAAAGCTTTTAGAAAGTTCAAGACTGTTTCTGACAGGTTTAAGCTCCAGAATCCAAATGGAGATGTGATTTTATCAGGCGATGAATGGGTTGGTGCAAACAGAGAGAAAAATATTGCTATTGTAAAAATGATGAACATGTGTAATCTCACAGCAACTGCACCAGGCAATCACAATATGGACTATAAAGGTGCTTTTGGTTTATCAGAAATGCTTGATTTTGCAAAATTTAAGACACTGGCTTTGAATCTGCTGCCAAAAGACAATACAAAAATTGCATCTTATTCTTTGAAAGATGATGTTGATGCAGGCAGGCTGGCAAGCTCTATGATTGTTGAAGAAAACGGCAAAAAAATTGGTTATATAGGTCTTGCTCCTTCTGATTTGTTCTCCAGATTGAGTACACAGAGTCAGGAAGGTGCTAAAGATATCAGAATAATGAACCTTGCCGAAACAGAAGCAGCATTGAATAATGAAGTTGCAAAGCTGGAAAAACAAGGCGTTAATATTATAAAATTGGTTTCTCATATGGGAAAAGACGCTGCTGTGCAGATTGCACAACGAGTGGGCGGAATTGATGTTATAAATGACGGACATTCTCACGATAATCTGGATGGCCTTGTTTATGGAAAAAATTTATTTAAGTCTCCAAGAGGCGAGTGGGTCGTTATTACTCAAGCAGGCAAAAACGGTCACTCCTACGGCATTCTTGATGTTGTATATGACAAGTTTGGCAGAATAATCAAAGCAAAAAATGAGCTAAAATCGCTGGATAATGAGCGAGAAAATTTGGCTGTTAAAACAATGGAAAATATTGCTCTGGGTGAACCTGAAAATATCGGTGTTATTGCTCAAGAAGTAAAATCAAAACCCGAAACCGTTCTGGAAGAAAGCCCGTTGAGTGCATTTTTGAGCGATGCTTATTTAAAATACTCTGATGCTGATTTGGTATTTAACAATATGGGCGGTATAAGAGCCAGCTTGCCGGCAGGGCCTGTTACTGACAGGGATATTATGGATTTGATGCCGTTTTATAACGATGTAAATGTCTACAAACTCAGCGAAAAAGATATTATCGATGTTTTGAACAGTGCTGTACAAGCTACTAAAAAATTCCACAGAACAGGTGCATTGCAGGTTGCAGGTATAAGATATGTTATCGGTAAGGATGACAGAGTAAAAGATGTTGTGATTGTTAAAAATGATGGTACTAAGGTTCCTTTAAATACTCAAAACCCCAGCAATGACAAGTTCTTTAAAGTCGCTTACAATACTTTTGTAGCCGGCGGCAGTGAAGGTCTGGAAGCCCTTGCTTGTCCTGAAAAGCTTATTCATAAATGTGATAAAAATGAAACAGAGATGTTTATTGATTATATAAAATCTTTTAACGGCAAACCTATCGTAATAAAAGAAGACGGCAGAATCAGAAAAGAAATTTAATTTTTAAAAGTATCGGGAATTGAGTTTAGAAAATCCGGCTCTTTTGCTGTAGGATTAGCTGTAGGTATTGTGTTTGGCTGCTGTATTGTCTGGGTGCCGGCCGGTGGTGTTGCAGGGCTGTTTTGTGGCTTTGCATTCTGCGGTGAAACTTTTTTTATTAGAGTTTCTGCTTCATTTAGGAGCATTTTTTGTTTTGTTCCTATAGGATTTATCCAGGTAAAAGATTTGACAGCTTTAATGCTTTCAGGTGCGCCTGATATTACGACTTTAAAGTTTTTTGTTGTGTATTTGTAGTCAGGGCTGAGCTGCGGAATTCTGGAAATATCCGCTTCCGGTAATTCTGCATTATAGGAGTTAAATATTTTTTCTGCAGCAGGGCCGTATTTTGTGTGGGCATCAAGAAAGTCTTTAATTGTCATTGTGCCGAATTCACCTGATGCACTTAGAATTTCCTGTGATACTCTGCCCAGTATTTTTAAGTCAGTATAGTTGTTTATAAGGTTTATGCTGCCTGTTATGTACATACTCATTTGCGGCCCTGATGTTAGTACAGGGTTCAGATACATATAACCGTTGTCAAATCTCATTACCCCTTTAAGGTAAGTTATGTAGCCTGTATCTTTGGGGCTGATAGCCTGTTTTGCACTGTTTATGCTGGCATATATTAACCTTTGAGCCAGCAGATTCTGTGCGTATAAAAAGTGTTCAAACCGTCCAAGCTGTCCCAGTCTGCCATTTTTTATCAAAACATTTGCATTGCCCTTGAGTGTTTTTATTTGTTGCTCAGGTGTTGTTCCAAAAATGTCTATGGAAGAATCAAAATTCAGGTTCCCTGTGATTTCTTGTCCTGCTGTGTTTTGTGATTTTGGCATAAAATCTGCAGCAGCTAGCCTTGCATTCATATTTCTTCCCTGGATATCAGCATGTATTGTTGAGTATGGAAAATTATATTTTATTTTTCCGGCTGCATTGCCGCCGTATGCAGTGGCAAACAGTTTTTTTAAATATAGTATGTTTCTTTCTGAAGAAATATCGGCTGTGATATTTTCTGCTTTGATATTGCCCATTTTAAAGGATTTCACATTCAGTTTTCCGGAAGAAATTATAAACGGGAACTCACAACCTGGGCCGTATACAGCTTGTTTAAATAAAGGCATAAGGGCAGTTATATAATCCATATCAATATGCTGTGCATTAATTTGCAGGTATTTTATCTTATTTGTTTTTAATTCGCTAATATTTGTGTTTGCTGTTATTGAAACGTTTGTATCTTTAATTTTGAGCAGTTCTATTTGCGCTGAGAGATTTTCTTTGTTTATGTTTAAAAGAATTTTTTGTGCATCTATCAGGTATTGTGCGATTTTTAGATTTTGTAAGATTATATGTCCGTAAACTGCTGGTTTTTGTTGAGTCCCGCTAATTACCAAATCAGCTAATACATCTGTTTCTCCGCCATTTACAACAGGAATAGTGATTTTTAGACTTTCCGGTATTGATATATGAAGTTTATCAAAAACTATGTCATTATCAGATATTTGTATTTTCCCTTTTGCTGTGATTGCTTTTTTCAGGTTTAATACATTAACATCTTTTAGCAGGTTGTTTATGTTTTGTGCATAATGCAGGCTAAAATCCTCGAGATTTATTGTGTTGCCTGTGATTTTTGCAGTTATATTTGTTAGAGAATTTTTTTGTCCAAAACTTTTTACAATAAACGGTGTAATATAGTTGTAGTTGTTAGCAAGGACTTTTATGTTTATTTTTGCATTGTTTGTGTTGTCTTTTATATAGCCTTTTATATTAGCATTGACAGGCAGATACCCTTTGTAAAGGATATTGTTTATATCTTTAAACAAAAAGTCTTTTATAAGAGCCGTATCTATGGTTCCGGACGCTGTTATATTGTAAAAAGGCGTGTTGTGCAGGTAGTCGTTTATCTCGCCTGAAAGTGTCAATTTTGCATTACCTGCGTTGATTTTTGCAGGAATAATTTTTATTGATTTTTTGTCAAAATTAGCTGTTATTTTTTCTGCTGTAATAGAGTTGGACTGGTTTGGGATGCCTTTTGCACTGCATTGGATATTGTTAATTGTTGCTGTGCCTGAATATTTGTCTTTGTTGGCTGTTGCGTCTACGTGCAGTGCTTTTATTTTGAGTTTTATTTTATTGTTTGTTTCAAGTGCTTCAAAATTGTTTATTATAGCATTTATCTGAGGAGCTGCTGTTAAAAGTTGTCCTTTTATACGTGTAGAAAATGAGAGTTTTCCGCTTTTAATAATTATATTTTTGTCAGGTTTTAGCACAGGGAATGCGTTCATAATGTGATTGAGGTCGAGATTTTCTGCTCTTGCAAATAAATCACCGTTTGCGGCAGCATCAATAGTCCCGTTTATTTTTAGCGGCTGGTTGTTAACGAGTATATTTGAGTGTTTGATTTTTACAGTGTTGTCTGAAAAATCTACCAGCGCATTAATATTGCTTATTTTTAAAGGTATATCCCTGTGCGTGATATTTCCGTTTTGGATTTTTAATGTTCCGTTTGATTTTAGTGTTTTCAGGTTGGTTTTTATGCTAAAGTCGGCATTCAGGCGGCCTGTTGCCGTAAAATCTTTTAGATTGTTTTTTATTTTTAAAATTTCAAGTACGGATATGCTCAATTTTTGCAGATTTGATATATCTGCTTTCGGACAATGGCAGGTCATATCAATTTCATAGGGCTTTGTGATTTTTACATTTGCCTTTATGTCAGTACTTTCGTTTACATCAGTGTAAAATTTTGATGTAACGTTTGCTCTGCCTTTGTCTGTTGTTATATGAAAATAACTGGCAGGAAGCTTGTGATTTCCTATTTTTAAAGAAAAGTTGTCTATATTTATTTGTCCGCTGAGGTAGTGGAACCTGTTATTTTTTTCGTGTATTTTTACATTTGCATCGAGATTTGTATAAAATGGATATTTGTACAAATTGTCTGCCGATATGTCAAAAAGAGCCTTGTTTGTGTCTTTAAAAAGATTTTTCGGTACGGCCAGTTTTAGTTTGTAGTTTAGATATTTTTTGTCAGCGCAGAAAAATTCTCCTGCGGATTCAAAATCAAGATAGGCCAAATCTATGTTTTGAGATACTTTAAAATCTTTTCCGCTTAGTTTGAACTTCTGTCCTGATTCTTCATCTTTGAGTTTGAATATGTATTTTTTTATCTTTATTTTTGGTATTTGTGAAGATATTTTGAAATCTGATTTTTCTGTTTTTACATTATTTTCTATGTATTCCTGAAAAGTGGTTTTTCCGCTTTTTAAAAGCTTTGTCGAAAATTGAAACTCGTCTGCCTTAACTTTATTGAGTTTCAATTCTTTTTTTAGAAGATAAAGCGCAGAAACATTAAATTCTGCATTTTTTAAATCCATTATCTGTCGTTTGTCAGGATAGAAGAGCTGGATTTCTTTGGCTTGCAAATTGATGCTGAAAGATGGTGATACAGCGAGTTTGTATTTGTGTACAACCAGCACAAGCCCTGTGTTTTTTCTTATGCTGTCTGTGATTATCTTGGAGTAATCTCTTTTGTTCAAAAAATATGGCAGCGCAAGATATAATGCCAGATAAAATGATAGTAAACAAATCAAACAAAATATGGCGATGTTTTTTATAATCTTCATTACCCGCTCCCAAATACTGATTATATAATAAATTTTAATTAGTGTCATTATTGTGATATAGTGTTAATCAATGTTAGCAATACGGGGTGGGTAATGAATTTTTATTCCAACAAACTTGATAAATCTGTTCAAGAGAGGTTAAGAAATTTTTTAGAACAGGACGGGGCAGTTATTTCTGCACAGCAAAATGCTATCTGGAGAGCCAGAACCCCTAAATACTCTGCTATTTTTTACAATACGGGAAAGTTCTTGATACAGGGGGCTGATGTTAGTGATATTTCGCAAAAAGTTGAGAAATTTTTAGGTGTTTCTTCAAAAATAGTTTCAGATACTGCCGGAGCTGCATCTGACATACCCGTAAAACATATAGGTACAGACGAATCGGGTAAAGGAGATTTCTTCGGCCCGCTTGTTGTTGCTGCTGTTATGGTGGATGAAAACAGTACTAAAATATTGCAAAAAGCAGGAGTAAAAGACTGTAAAACAGTAGATGATAAAAATATTAACAAATTGGCTGCTTTGATTAAAAATAACTGCGCCTTTTCTGTTGTAACAATAAATCCTGCAAAGTATAACGAATTGTACGCTAAATTAAAAAATCTTAATTTGCTGTTGGCTTGGGGCCATGCCAGAGCTATTGAAAATATTTTGGAAAAACACGAATGTGATTACGCACTGTCTGACAAATTCGGTGATGAAAAATTGATAAAAAATGCATTGTTAAAAAACGGGAAAAATATTCATCTCGAGCAAAAGTGCAAAGCTGAGAGCGATATAGCAGTTGCTGCCGCATCGATTCTTGCACGTGCGCATTTTTTGTCCGGTATAAGAGAAATATCTACAAAATACGGTGTTGAAGTTCCAAAAGGTGCGTCGGATAAAGTTCTTCAAACAGCTAAATTAATAAGCTCTAAATACTCAAAAAATGAGCTAAAAAATGCAGCAAAAATTCATTTTAAAACTTATCAGCAAATATAAAAATTATTCCTGTATGATTCCTTGTTTTATCTTGACATTGTTGCAAAAATAAACTACAACAGTAGATATTGTTTGATTATTTTGACTTTAGAGGATTTTATGGGCAAAAAAACTGCTTTGTATGAAAGACATCTTGAACTCGGTGCTAGAATGGTAGAGTTTGGCGGATGGGATATGCCTGTTCAGTATACAGGTATTATTGATGAACACAAAACTGTCCGAGAAAAAGCCGGTTTGTTCGATGTTTCTCATATGGGTGAGGTCTTTGTAAGCGGCGGTGATGCTCTTGCTTTTTTGCAGTCCATTGTTCCTCAGGATATTTCAAAACTCGCTTTGCACAAGGCTGTTTATTGCCAGCTTCCGTATGAAAACGGCGGACTTGTTGATGATTTGATTATTTATAAACTTGAAGAAAATAAATATCTAATAATAGTCAATGCCTCTAATATTTCAAAAGATTATGAGTGGTTTTTGAAAAATAAAAAAGATTTTGATGTGAATATTGATAACAAATCTGATATCTATTCAATGGTTGCACTGCAAGGGCCTCTTGCTTTTAAAATACTTGAAAAATGCGGTATAGAAGAAGCGCAATTGCCGGAATTTTTTACCATAAAAAATTCTGTTATAGACGGAATTGAACTCTTTTTGTCACGCACGGGCTATACCGGTGAAGACGGTTTTGAGCTTATTGCAAAAAACGAAGATATTTTAAAATTGTGGAATCTTCTTTTGGATAACGGTAAAGATTTTGGACTAAAGCCTGTTGGCCTCGGTGCAAGAGATACTTTGAGAATGGAAGCAGCTTTAATGCTTTACGGCAACGATTTGGACGGGCATACAACGCCGGTTGAGGCAGGATTAAAGTGGTCAATTCCTGTTGATAAAGTCGAGGATTATAACGGCAAAGATGTCATCCTTGACCAGATAAAAAATGGTGTTTCAAAAAAATTAATAGGGCTTGAAATGATAGACAGAGCCGTTCCCCGTCATGGTTATGAGTTGTATTTTAACAATCAAAAGACAGGTATAGTCACAAGCGGCGGCTATTCACCCACACTGGACAAAAATATAGCAATGGGCTATGTTGATAAAATAAATGATATTAAGCTGGACTCAACCGTACAGGTTATGGTAAGAAATAAGTTATACAATGCAAAAGTTGTCAAACGACCGTTTGTTCATAAAAATTACAAAAAATAGTTAACAGACATATAGGAGAAAATTAACAATGATGGTGCCTGAAGGAATTTTATGTTCAAAGAGCCATGAGTATTTGTTAGAAGGTGAAAACGGTATCTGTACCGTTGGACTTACTGATTATGCAGTAGAACAGCTCGGTGACATTGTTTTTGTTGAATTGCCTGAAGTTGGAACAGAATTTGGCAAAGGTGAGGTGTTTGCTACTGTAGAATCTGTTAAGGCTGCTTCTGAAATTTATATGCCGGTTGGCGGAAAAGTTGTTGAAATTAATGAAAAAATTGTTGAAAGACCGGAAATCTTGAATGAAAGTCCTTTTGAAGAAGGCTGGCTAATCAAAATTGAGGCAGATGATGCTCACGCTGATTCCGGCGACCTTTTGGAGTATGACGATTATAAAGAAGAAATAGAGTAGTATAATGAATAACTTTGAGTCACACACAGCTGCAGAAAGAAAAGAAATGCTGAATGCACTTTCTTTAAATTCTCAGGATGATTTGTATAGCACACTTCCGGATGAAATAAAAATCGACGGATTGAATCTTGGCGAGCCTTATTCTGAGATGAAGCTTACACAGGAAATAAAGCATCTCGCAAGCTTGAATAATACCGGATATGCATCTTTTCTTGGCGGCGGTGCTACAAGAAGATTTATTCCTGCCGCTGTGGCTCAAATTGCTCAAAGATTTGAATTTAACACTGCTTATACACCGTATCAGGCTGAAATTTCACAGGGAACTTTGCAGTCAATTTATGAATATCAGTCAATGATTTGTAATCTTACAAATATGGAAGTGTCAAATGCTTCTATGTATGATACAGCTACTGCCTGTGCTGAGGCTGTGTTGATGGCTGTAAGAGTCACAGGCCGCAATAAGGCGCTTGTTTGCAGAAGAATGAATCCTCAATATCAAGAGGTTATAAAAACTTATGCAGAGGCTGCTGATATTGAGATATCCAATGATTTGTCTTCAATAGGCGATGATGTTGCGTGCGTTATTTTGCAGACTCCTGATTACTTTGGTGCAGTGCATGATGTTGAAAAGTTAAAAGCTAATATAAGTGATTCTAAAACAATGCTTATTTGCTGTTGTGATTTGATTTCATTGTCTGTTTTGGAACCGCCTGTTTGTGACGTAATTGTTGGCAATTTACAGCCTGCAGGTAATGAGCTTTCTTTTGGCGGGCCTTACGGTGCTTTTTTTGCTTGTCTAGACAAGTACAAACGACAAATGCCCGGCAGAATAGTAGGCAGAACAGTGGATGCTGATGGAAATCAAGCATTCTGCTTGACTTTACAGACAAGAGAACAGCATATCAGAAGAGAAAAAGCGACCAGCAATATTTGTTCAAATCAGGCTCTAGTTGCGTTAAAATCCTGCGTATATCTTACGCTAATGGGTACTCAGGGGTTGAAACAGGTTGCTCTGCTCAGCGCAAATAAGGCTCATAAATTAGCTCAAAAACTGATGGATAAGGGATTTGAACTGCAGTCAAAGAATTTCTTTAATGAATTTGTATTAAAGGTAAATAATGCAGATGAATTTTTGAACAATTTGAAAGAGAACAAAATCCTTGGCGGTATAAAGCTGGATGACAACAGAGTTCTTGTCTGTGTTACAGAAATGAATACAGATGAAGAAATTGAAAATTACGAATATTTTGCAGTTTAGCCTTTTAAGGACTTTATAGCTTCTTCCATATCAGTTGAATTAAAAATATAAGAACCGGCAACAAGTGAATTTGCACCCAGTTGTGTGCATATTTTGCCTGTGTCTTTGTTTATCCCGCCGTCAACTTGTATAATAAGGTTTTCCGGTGCATTTTGTCTTATTATCGGGATTTTATCGGCGCAGTCCTGCATAAATGATTGTCCGCCAAAACCGGGTTCTACTGTCATGACAAGCACCATATCAACCATTAAAAGATACTTTAGTATTTCCTGAGGCTGTGTTTTGGGCTTTATGGACAGACCTACTAGTACATCTTGCGATTTTATGTGAGATATAACATCTTCTGTCATATCTTTTGTTGCTTCGTAATGTACTGTGATAATATTTGCTCCTGCTTTTACAAAATCGTCAATATAGTTTTGCGGATTTTCTATCATCAAATGCACATCCAGAGGAATTTCGCAATGAGGTTTTATTGCTTTTACAACAGGTGCGCCTATTGTAATATTCGGCACAAAATGACCGTCCATCACATCTACGTGTATCCAATCGGCACCGTATTTTTGAAGTTCTTTGACCTCGTGTTCAAGGTTTGCAAAATCTGCAGATAAAATAGATGGTGAAACAATAATATTACTCATTAACTTTTTGATTCTCCTTTATTAAGCCCAATTCAACACAGGCAATGTATGCAGCGTTTTGCTGTGCATTCTTTTTTGTTTTTCCCTTAGCTGTTGCCAGCACTTTATCTTCATAAGAAACTTGAACAGTAAAAGTCTTGTCGTGGTCTGCACCGGTTTCGTCTACCAGTTCATATACAGGCAGCTGTTTGCTGTTTGCCTGTGTGTATTCCTGCAATGTAGCTTTTGCATTGTATACGGTTTTATTCTGTTCAATGTCCTCTATCAATTGTGCTAGATTTTCTATAATAAATTTTTTTAGCTGTTCTCTATCCGAGGACATATACAAAGCACCAAACAATGCTTCCATAACGCAGGCTTGTATAGATTCCAGCTTTTGGCCGCCGCATTTTTTTTCAGCTTTGCTTACTTTTATATATTCTTCTATATTAATTTTTTGTGCGACTTTAAACAAAATTTCGTCACTTACAATTATTGAGCGGATTTTTGTAAGTTCACCTTCATGCATTTTGGGATATTTGTTGTAAAGGTATTCTGTTACAACCATTTTTAAAACAGCGTCGCCAAAAAATTCCAGCCTTTCATAGCAGTTCAGGTAGTCTTCGTTATTCTCTTTTGTGTATGAAGAGTGCGTAAAAGCAGTATTAATAAGAGGCAAAGAAAATTCTTCAAAGCCCAGTTTCTTTATAAAATCTGCTAGTTTCTGCTCACTACAGTCCGACTGCATGCAACGCCTTTCTGGCAAAACTTATAAAGTCTATTGTAAGTTGGTCGCTTACAACAAAATAATTGAAGTAAAAGTATGCGACAGGTGTGCTGAAAAGATAGCTGTCAGCTCTGTCTAAAAATCCACCGTGGCCGGGAAGTGAATTGCCGGAATCTTTTACACCGGCATCTCTTTTGATGAGAGATTCGGCCAAATCGCCAATCTGCGCAAATGCTGTTATTAAAAGGCCGCCAATGAGTGCCTGATACCATTCAATATGGATAAGGTATCCTATCAGCATCGCCACAGCAATAGCAAGCAATGATCCGCCTACAGCACCTTCTATTGTCTTTTTGGGGCTTACAACCGGTGCCAGCGGATGTTTGCCAAATTTTGAGCCGAACACATATCCGCCTACATCTGTCATAAGTATTGTAAAAAATAATAAAACAAGGAACCCGAGTCCTGAACTCATTTTTATTGATAAAAAGCCCAGAGAATCCTGATTTAATTGTCTTAATAGTATTACATAGCAAGGCAGCCAGCCGCCATATATAAATCCAAGCACTGTTGTGGCTACGTTAGCTATGTACGGCTGTCGTCCTTTGCATAAAACTAAAGTGAATGCTCCTATTGTGCCTAATGTGAGGACTACAGGAACCAGATCAAATCTTTTTAATGCTGTTAAAATTACAAAGCATATATCAGCAATGATTATCAAGTGCAAAAATGGCCTGAAGCCTTTTTTTTGCAAAATGCTGACATATTCTTTTGAGCCGATGTATGCAACATACATTACAAGCAGCATCAACGGGATTCCGCCGGCTATGACGCAGCCCAGTACAAGTAACCCTATTGATACACCTGTAATTAATCGCAGTGTAGAGTTGTTAAAAAGATTTAAAATATTTTTCACTATACTGTCATGACCTCTTTTTCTTTTTCAGATGCAATTTCGTCGATAGTTTTTGTATATTTATCTGTAATTTTTTGAATCTGATCTTGAAAATCTTTTACACTGTCTTCCGGCAGGTTTTCTTCTTTTTCAAGCTTTTTCAGGTCATCAGTCATATCTCTTCTGATATTTCTTACTGCAACTTTAGCATCTTCTGCTGCTTTTTTTACGTCTTTGCAGATTTCTTTTCTTCTGTCTTCTGTCAAAGGCGGGAAAGTCAATCTTATAACAACACCGTCAGAGTTTGGTGTAATACCGAGTTCTGCTTTAATCATTGCTTTTTCTATTTCTTTTAAAATAGATTTGTCATAAGGTGTGATTACGAGAGTTTGACCGTCTTGTACACTTACCTGTGACATTTGTCTTAATGGTGTAGGTACTCCGTAATAATCAACTACAACTTTATCTAAAATAAGCGGATTTGCTCTTCCTGTACGGATTTGTCCGAATTCTTTTTTCAAAGCATTGATTGCTTTTTCCATTTTTTCTTTGCCATTTGATAGCATTTCTTCAACTGTCATTGTTATTCTCCTACAAAAGTACCTAAATTTTCACCTTTTAAAAGTTTTGTGATACTGCCTTTTGCTGCAAAATCAAATACTATAATCGGTATGTGATTTTGTTTGCACAAAGCACAAGATGCAGTATCCATTACTTTTAGACCTTTAACAATTATATCATCATAAGATATTTTGTCATATTTTTTTGCATCAGGATTGATTCTCGGGTCATCGGAATATACCCCGTCAACACCATTTTTTGCCATAAGCATAACTTCTGCATCAATTTCAGAAGCCCTGAGTGCAGCTGCAGTATCAGTTGTAAAAAACGGGTTGCCTGTGCCTGCTGCGAATATTACGACTCTGTTTTTTTCAAGATGTCTTATTGCTTTGAATCTTATATACGGTTCTGCAATTTTGTCCATGTCTATTGCTGTTTGTACCCTGCATGATACATTGAGTTTTCTCAATGCGCTTTGTAGTGCTATCGCATTCATCACAGTGGCAAGCATTCCCACATAGTCACCTGAGGCCTGATCCATACCGAGTTTTGCAGAATTTTTCATGCCTCGGAATATGTTTCCCCCGCCGACTACTACAGCAATTTCTGCTCCCATGTCGTGTGCTTCTTTTATTTCATTTGCTATCATTTCAACGGGTTTTTGGTCTATACCAAATTCCTGATCCCCTAGTAGTGCTTCTCCGCTTACTTTTAGCAGAACCCTTTTGTATTTTAGGTTGTTATCCATTACTATTTCCTATTCAAATTTGTATACATAAAATTATACAGAAAAACTTATGCTCTGTAAATTACACTTTGTTGTTATACTTAGTTTTGAGCTTGATTTTCATGTTATGTTTCTGTAGTTTCCTCAGAAGTGTCTTCAGCTGTTTCTTCTTCCGTATCTACAGTCGACTCTATCATCAATACAGGTGTATCTCCGTATTTTGATGGATTTTCTTTGAGCTGCAGCGTTCTTACTGTTCTTACAATCGGAGGTGTTGATTGATAAGTTATTTTTACGTCATAACTTTGTACTTCAACATCTATTTCAGGAATATTTTTTTCTGTTTTTTGTATTGATTTGTCAAAAAGATAATGGATTCTTACCAGCTCTTGCCCTTTTTGTTTGTAGATGTAGTATTTTCTGTTTATGTATTTTGAGTATTCTGATATGTATTTTGTGTCATCAATACCTATTATTGCGTAGTTATCATTGTCTACTTTAAATTTTGTACATAGGTAGTATCCTTTTGCATCTGTTTTGTCTGCTGCAAAATAGAGCTTTTCGGAGGATATTTCTTCATCTGCTGATTCTTCATCATCAGCGGAGGTTGTTTCTTCTGTTGTTATTTCTTCAGAGATTTCATTTGAAGGCTTTTGTTCTATATTATTGACATTCGGCTGTAAGAGCTGTGTTGTATCTTGATTTTGATTCTGGTTTTCTTGTTTTGCTTTGTCTTCTTGTTCTTGTCTTTTTTTGTTTCTTTCTTCGCTCATTTTTTCATATTTTTCAACTTTTTCTTGCGCTTGTTCCAATTTTTCTTTTGCTTTTTCTTCAGAAAATTTATTTGCACTGTTTTGTGCTACAGCTATAATCAAAAATAAAACGATGAATAATGATGCGTATATAAGATATTTGACTTTGTTATACATATAAATACTCCTGTTTGATGATTAAATTTAGTAAACAAAAGGGAACTTAAATATATTAAGTCCCCTTTTGTAGTTTAAGAATTATACAGATGCTTTTTCTTCTTCTGTAACGCCTTTTACAGTAAGATTTACTCTGCCTTTGTCATCAATTTTGATAACTTTTACAACGACTTCGTCACCGATTTTCAGGTGAGGTTCTATACTTTCAATTCTTTCGTTGCAGACTTGAGAAATATGAACCATGCCGTCTTTTCCGGGTGCGAGTTCTACAAAAGCACCGATAGGAATGATTCTTACTACTTTACCTTTTCTTACCATACCGACTTCAGGTTTGAAGGTAATTGCGTCAATCATTCTTATGGCAATGTCAGTGCCTTCTTTGTCGTTGCTTGTGATAGTTACTGTACCATCATCTTGAATATCGATTTCTGCACCTGAGCATTCAATAATGTGTCTGATGTTTTTACCGCCAGGTCCGATAACAGCACCGATATCTTCATTGGCAATTTTCATTGTATGAATTCTCGGTGCAAATGGTGACATTTCCTTAGCCGGCTCTGTGATTACTTCTCTCATTTTGCCCAAGATGTGTAATCTTCCTTCTTTAGCTTGGAGCAATGCTCTTCTCAAGGTTTCGTTAGAGATGCCTTTGGCTTTCATATCCATTTGAAGAGCTGTAATACCTTCATCATTACCTGTAACTTTGAAGTCCATATCGCCAAGGAAGTCTTCAATACCTTGAATATCAGTGAGTACGATATCTTCATCAGGCTCTTTGATTAAGCCCATTGCAACACCGCCAATCATGCATTTTACAGGAACCCCTGCGTTCATCAATGCCATTGATGTTGCACATGTTGAACCCATTGAAGTAGAACCGTTAGATTCAAGTACATCTGATGTTACTCTGATAGTGTAGCCAAATTCTTCCTGAGAAGGTAAAGCAGGTACGTTTGCTCTTTCAGCAAGATGTCCGTGTCCGACTTCACGTCTTCCGGGGCCTCTTAAAGGTTTAACTTCGCCTACTGAAAAGCCAGGGAAGATATATTTGTGCATAAATGTTTTTTTAGTTTCCGGATCAACTCCGTCGAGTTCTTGAGCCATTCCCGGGCCGGCAAGAGTTGCTACAGACATAATTTGAGTCTGGCCTCTTGTAAATACGGCAGAACCGTGCGCTCTAGGAACAACGCCCACTTCGCACCAGATAGGACGAACTTCGTTGAATTTACGGCCGTCAGCTCTTACTCTTTCTTCTTTAATCATTTTTCTCATGATTTTCTTTTCAAGAGCTTTGAACTCTTCGGCAACAAAGTCGATACCTGTTTCTGCCATCATAATTTTTGCTTCGTGGTCGTCGCCGTAAGAATCAAATTCGGCTTTAACCATTTTTTTAGCTTCTTCAAGTTTTGCTTTTCTGCCTTCTCTGTCAAAGTCGTGATATGCTTCTGTAACTTTGTCATAAGCAATATCATTAATGATTTTGGCAATTGCAGTTGTGTCATACGGATTTACGAATTCCGGTTTAACAATGCCGCAGTCGTTCATAAATTGAACCTGAAGCTCGCATTGTCTTGCAATTTCTTTTTGCGCAAATTCAACTGCATTCATAATATCGTCTTCTGTAACAAATTTTGCACCGGCTTCAACCATGATTACAGAGTCATGAGTACCTGCAACAACTATATCAATATCAGATTTTGCCGCATCTGCATATGACGGATTTGCAATAAATTGTCCGTCGATACGGCCTACTCTGACAGCACCGATAGGTCCTTCAAAAGGAGCTTCTGTCAGCATAAGAGAAGCTGAAGCACCGAGCATAGCCAGTGTGTCAGGTTGATTTTCATGGTCAAGGCTGATTAACTGTGCAACGATTTGTACATCGTTTCTGTAACCTTTAGGGAATAAAGGTCTTATTGGTCTGTCTATTAATCTTGAAATCAAAATTGCTTTATCAGAAGCTTTACCTTCGCTTCTGTTGTAACCGCCGGGGATTCTTCCGACAGCAGACATTCTTTCTTCGTAATCAATAAGTAAAGGGAAGAAATCTATCCCTACTCTTGGCTCAGGGCTAACTACCGCATGAACCAACAACATTGTGTCGCCGCAACGGACAACTACCGAACCACTCGCTGATTTGGCATACTTTCCTGTTTCGATAGAAACTACTTTGTTTCCTACAGGAATTTCAATTCGTTTAACATCTACCATGTTTTTTTCCTTTTTCTTTTGTATACTTTTGCACTTTTACTGTGTTCTTTTAAAGTATATATGAAACATGGCTTGCAAACAAATAAATTAAGTTTCTATAACGTTTTTTCTGATTTTTCTTCTTTTTATAAATTTTCTTATTATTTTACCGATGGATTGTTTCTGTCTTACTATTGTTACCGCTGCATTTGCGCCGCCAATCCACCATGCAAGACAACAAAAAGTCGATTCATAAGGCAGTATCATTTCTTTACATTTAGACATAATAAACAAATCCGCAACAGCATCGGTCATGAGTTTGCAATCTTTGTGCGGAAGCGTAATGATTCTGTCTTTATATCTGTCGACAAAGGGTTTTATTGTATCTGGATTTCTGTAAGAAACAAAAAATACTGTGTCTTTTGGATACTTGTCCATTGCTTTGAAATATTTTTTTATTTCAATATTTCTGTTGTTTACCTTTAATTCTTTCCAGTTTGTGTCGTTTGTCATGTAAACAGCGACAGCGTTTTCTGGTAAAGTTACATCTTCTATCCTCTTTGCTACTGCATCTGAAGGTTGAAGCCTTTTAAAATAAGGCCTGTATATATCTTTTATGTTTTCAGGAATTCTGTTGTACTCAAGGTCAATTCCGTAGCCGTGCGGCGGGTCAAGATATTCTTTTTGGAAAAATTGAGGCAATCCGTCGTTTTTGTCTATATACAATCTCCATCCTTCTGTAAAACACAGAGGAGCCGGTAAATTTATGTTGCGTTCTTTTATTATTTCGTTGTTTTCTGTAACAGGATAGTCCCAGTCAAATTTAAAAAGGTCAAAAAATTTCATTGTGACCCAGCCTTCTGCCGGCCAGTAGAGTGTAAAGTCTTGCGGTTTAAATATTCTAAGGCAGGAGAATAAAAACATTATTCTGTTGCCTATACCCATATCTTTTGCCAGTACAACTGCTTTTTTTGAGTTTTCTATATCTGCCACAATCTATCCTTTTTTTCTCCATATTGTATACAAAAAAGCGGACTGTGACCAGCCCGCTTTTTCTTTGAAAAAAAATAATTAAACAGCGTATACGCTAACTTGTTTTCTATCTCTTCTGTAAGATTCGAATTGAACTTTTCCGTCAATAAGTGCAAATAATGTGTCATCTTTACCAATGCCAACATTGTTACCCGGATGGAATTTAGTTCCTCTTTGACGAACAATAATGTTGCCGGCAAGAACTTGTTCACCACCGAATTTTTTTACACCTAATCGCTTACTTTCGCTGTCACGACCGTTTTTTGATGAGCCTACGCCCTTCTTATGTGCCATTTTATATCTCCTTGTTAATTAAAATAATCTCTTTTCCGGTTATTTTATGCTTATGCTTCTTCTGCCGGAGCTTCTGCAGCAGCTTTAGATTTTGCAGCTGTAGTTCTTATTTTTGTAACCATTACTCTTGTGAAGAATTGTCTGTGACCTTGTTTTCTTCTGTAGCCTTTTTTAGCTCTTTGTTTGAAAACAATAACTTTTTTGTCTTTGTCATGTTTTACGATTTTGCCTTCAACAGAAGCTTTGTCTACATAAGGTGCGCCAACTTTAGATTTTGCACCGTTAACGAGCATAACAACTTTGTCAAAAACAACTTTGTCATTTTCTTCACCATCGATAAGCTCGATGTCTACGTAGCGGCCTTCTTCCAATTTGTACTGTTTTCCGCCTGTTTCAACTATTGCGTACATTTCTTATTCCTTTCATTTGAGGGGTCGCAGCCGATTTTATGGCATTTTGTGGCGACTTTCCTATCTAACATTCGTATAAATCAGTGTAACAAGCACATATCCCTCTGTCAACACTGGATGTAAAGGTTTTGTCACAAATAAAAATAAACCCGTCTGTTTCTCTCAGGCGGGTAAATAGCTGGATCGTGTCTGGGTAATTAAATGTTAATATTATATTACCCGTTGAAATTTTTCCGTATATTACCCGACTGTCTATTTTTATTTAGACATCAATTTATTATACATTTCAAGAGCTTCTTTTGCTTTTTCTGTTTTTTTGAGCATTTTATTGGCATAAGCAAGATTGTAATAAAAAGCAGGTTCATCAGGGTTTGATTTTATAGCAAGCCCGAATTCATATCTCGCATTGTACCAGCTTCCGTTTTTCAGATAGCAGCAGCCCTTGTTGTAATAAGCATAGGCATAATCTTTTTTTATTCTCAAAACTTTTCTGTACTCTGCAAGAGCCATATTGATTTTGTTGTCTGCAAAGTAGATGTTGCCGAGGTTGTAGTGTGCTTTGTAGTTTTTGTCGTCTGCCTGTATGGCTTTTTTTAGATAAAAGACGGCATCTATGTCTTTTCCGTTGTCCTGAGCTATATTAGCAAGAAATAACCAGTCATCGGATATTTTTTCAGCATCAGGTATCTGGTTGAACAGCTTTTTGCTCTCTTCAAGTTTATTTGAATTGTACAAAAATTTTGCCTGTTCTCTCATATCGTTTATTGCGGCAATTTTGTCAGGTGTCTTTTTCGTTTCTGCTGCCTGTTGTGTTTGCTGCTTTGTTTCCGTGAAAATAGGCTTTGGCTGTGATACAGGAGCTGTTTTTGGTGCTTCTTTTTTTGCCTGTGTTTCTTGTTTTTGTTCTTTTTTTACGGGTTGTTGTTCCGGTTTATTTGCTTTTTGCTCAACCTTTTTTTCCACCTTTTGCTCTATCTTTTGATTCGGTGCGGCTGTTTGTTTTGTTTCTGTTGTATTTTTCTTTATATTTGCAGCAGGTTCCTGTATTTTTTCTTCTTCTTTTGGTTTAAAACTTTCAAATTTTTTTAATATATTTTTAGTAAAGTTATGTTCTTGTTTTTTTGCAGGCTGCTGCGGAACAGGCACCGGTACAGGCTGTGCAGCGGCTGTGTTGCTTACAAAACTCAAAACTGAAAGTATCAATAATGTATTCAGGTGCTTTTTCATAGCAAGATTATAATTCAACGTATTTAAATTAACAAATATGCTTTTTTACGCAGTATTTTTTTGTAAATAAATATTACAATTTTCCTTTGACTTTGATTTTATTTTTCTTAAATTGTTTTTATAAATATATACGGTTTTAGTAACATAAGAAGAGTTTTTATGAAAAGAAACAACAATGACGATTTAGTAATTTTAGTTGAATCAAATTTAACACTGTTTGATTTGAAACTCAAAGCTGCACAGATAAAAAACGGCTATCTGATTAAAAACACGCTGAACAGGCTTGTTAACTTTGTAGACGGGAGTAACGGTTTAAGATTTAGCAATCCATAGTTTGAAGAAATTCAAACCGGCTGTAGAGCTTTTTTCCGGATGAAACTGCACTGCAGTCAGATTCTGCTTTTGGATTGAGGCACAAAAGTCTATATTGTAATTTGCAGTAGAAGCAATAATATCAGCGTCTTTTGGTAATACATAAAACGAATTTACAAAATAATAAAAAGTGTCATCTAAAAAGTCATTATTTTTTGTTGTTTTTATTTTATTCCAGCCTATTTGAGGGACTTTGCCTTCTGTAAATTTTTTCACTTCGCCGTTTAGAATCCCAAGACCTTCAATCTCGGGAGCTTCTTCGCTTTTTTCAAAAAGTATTTGCAGACCCAGGCATATTCCAAGAAAGGGCTTCCCGTTTTGTATGGCTGTTTTTATCGGTTCAATTAGATTTTTTTTATCAAGATTTTCTATTGCCTGTTTAAAGTGACCCTGCCCGGGAAAGATTATTTTGTCAGCATTTTTTATATCTTCTGCTTTAGACGAAATCAAAAAGTCTTCATCAAGGTATTTGAGCATATTTGCAATGCTTTTTAAATTTCCTGCATCGTAGTCTACTATTACTGTTTTTTTGCCCATAATTAAAAGTAAAAACCGTCCTTTTTCATTCTGTCTATGACTTCTTGCAGCTGTTCATCGGTAGATACGGCAGAGAGCCTAAAGTAGCCTTCTCCGTTATTTCCGAATGCACTGCCTGGAACAACGACTATACCTGATGTTTTTAACAAATCCTGTGTAAATTCCTGCGATGTTTTGTATCTTGGCGGGATTGGCAGCCAGATATAAAAAGTTGCATCAGGAATGTCCTCATCTTTTATCTCCCAGCCGAGTTCTCTAAAACCTTTAACCACAATATTTTGTTTGTTTTTAAAGTTTAAGTTTGCCTGTCTTATATAATCATCGCCATCTTTTGAGTTGATTATTTCTGCAGCACATTTTTGAAGTGCCTTAAACAGCCCTGTATCAATTGTTGATTTTAATCTGCCAAAAGCATTGATTGCATCGGCATTTCCGCATACCCAGCCAAGACGGAAGCCTGTCATAGAATAGGGCTTAGAAAAACTGTAAAATTCTACGGCAATATCCTTTGCACCTTCGATTTCCAGCACGCTGTGAGGACGTTTGTTTTCTTCAAAATATATGTCACAGTATGCAGCATCACTGATAAGCCAGATTTGTTTTTCTTTGCAAAAATCAACAATGTGTTTTAAGTATTCAAGACTGCAAGTTGCACCTAGCGGGTTCGACGGATAATTTATTATCATTGCTTTTACTTTATTTGTATTTATACCATCATTTTGTAGCTGCTGCCAGACTTTGTGCATATCCGGCATATATTTGTTTTCTTTGTTTAGCGGTATGCCGCAGCTTTTGCCGCCGTTTGTTTTAATTATCTGTGTATATGAAGCATATCCCGGATCCGGAACAAGTATTATATCTTTTTCGCTATCTGTTGTTGTCGGGTTTATCAAAGCTCTGATAAAGTTTGCAAGACCTTCTTTTGAACCAATGAGAGAAAAAATTTCTGTTTTTGTATCAAGTTCTACCCCAAAGCGATTTTTCATTCTTTTTGCAATAGCTTCTAAGTAAAAAGTTTCTCCTTTTGGAGTTGAATATGTATGAATTTGCGGTATTTTTAATGCTTCAATAAGTTTTTGATAAACAAGTTCAGGCGGCGGAGCTACAGGTGCGCCCATTGCCAGAGCAATAGGACTGCGGCCTTTTGCCTCCAGCTCCGGTGTCAGTCTGGCTGCCTCTTGTTTTATCTGGAACATTATATATGTTTCAATGGATTTTACATATTCGTTAAAAAGTTCTTTCATTTTATTTTTTTGACTCCAATTGGTATGCCCAGGCACTGTGGTTGTGAATGCTTTCAAGTGATTCCACTTCGGCTTCAAAGTAGTTTATTCTTTTGTCTTCTCTAAACATTAAGACAACATCTCTTAACACGTCTTCTACAAATTTCGGGTTGTCATAGGCGTGTTCAGTCACGTATTTTTCGTCCTCTCTTTTTAACAAAGGATAAACTTCGCATGATGCTTTCTTTTCAATCTGTGAAATCAAGTCTTCGAGCCATATATGCTCGTTTTCGTCATAACTTATTAAGACTTTTATAAGCGCACGCTGGTTGTGAGCAGAGTAGTCCGAGATTTCTTTTGAACAAGGACACAGAGTAGTCACAGGCACTTTTGCTCCGAGGAAAAATTTGTAATTCTTTTCGTCCAGCTTTCCTTCAAAACTGCAATCATAAGCCATTAGGGATTTTTGCTGTGAAACAGGTGCTGTTTTTTCTATAAAGTATTTAAAATTGAATTTCACCTGTGCGCTGTGTGCGCCGAGTTTTTGCTGGATAGCTTCCAGACACCCTTTTATGTCAACGCCGAGAAGCTCTTTTTCTCTCCATTCGTTCAATATTTCCATAAAGCGTGACATGTGTGTGCCTTTGAAGTTTGAATCAAGAGAAGCACAAATCTGTGCAGTTGCATAAACTACCTGATTTTCCTGTCCTTTTCTTTGAATAATCAACGGCACATCTACATTTTTTATGCCGACTTTTTGGATATCAATACCCCTCTCATCCAAAAGGTTTTGTACATCTCTGAGAGGCACGTCTTTTATATGGCTTTTCATATTGTTCCTTAAGTAAAATTATCTGGGGTCGTCCAGATTTTCTGTTGATTTTTGTTCTAATGCCAGTAATAGTTTCAACGCTGCTATTCTTTGCATTTTAGGCGGTGCAAGTCTAAGCATTTCAATTGCTTTCATCATAACAGGATCATTGTCGTACCAGCGGTTTCCTTTGCCTTGATATTTTGCAATTGTTTCGTACAGGTGTTCTATTACATCTGCTGCAACCTGTTCTTGAAGCTTTAGAATATAATCAGCTGCCTCAGCCTTAGTTTCGTCTGTTTGGAGTCTTAAAAGTTCAAGAGCCTCTTTCAAAACAGGGTCTTTGTCATACCAGCGTCTTCCTTCTGTCATTGTTAAAATCCTCGTTAATTTCTTTTAGTTTAATTATTATAGTAGTTTTATTCGCCGCTGTCCATTATGTTAAACGGAGCTATTGCTCGTTCGAGGATGCCGAGGCAGTGAGCAATTGCTATTCCATAATTTGTTACAGGTAAATTCGCCTCTTTGCATTTCATAATTCTAGACAGGACTTCTCTTCTGTTTGTCATACAAGCCCCGCAGTGAATCAACAAAGCGTAGTCTTCCAGATTTTTTGCAAAGTCATGCCCCGAGTGGTAATCAAATTTAATATCTTTTCCTGTTTTTGTTTTAATCCATCTGGGTATTTTTACTCTCGCTATATCATCTTCTATCTGGTGATGAGAGCAGCTTTCGCAAATAAGCACTCTGTCATTGTCTTTTAGTGTGTCTATTGCTCTGGCTCCTTGATAAAATTCTTTTAAATCTCCTTTCATCCTTGCAAAAACTATAGAAAAAGAGGTCAGAGGAATTTCTTGCTCTACGTCGGCTGCAACTTCTTTAAAGGCTTGTGAGTCTGTTATAACAAGTCTTGGTCTGTTTTTTAGTTCATTTATTGTTTCTTTCAGTTCTGTTTCTTGTACAACAAAAGCTTTGCATCTGTTGTCGAGCAAATCCCTTATTACCTGAACTTGTGGCAGTATCAATCTGCCTTTTGGAGCTTCTTTATCTACAGGGACTACAAGTATAACTGTATCTTTGGGCTTTACCAAATCCCCTAGAATCGATGGCGGGGTGATAAAATCCTCCGGACAAACTGACACAAGCTGTTCTTTGAGTTTGTAAACAATTTCTCTGTTGTTATTTGCCATACTTGTTAAAAGCGGTATTTTTACATATTTTGTGATTTCGTCCAGTTTGTCTGCGTGTATGTTTTTTATGTCCTGCTTTGTTATTACGGAGAGTACTGGAATATTTCTTTTTTCAAATTCTTCATACAGGCTTATTTCGTATTCGTCCCATCCGTCATAGTCACATACGATAATAGCAATATCTGTTCTGTCAAAAATCTTTTTTGTTTTTTCAATTCTGCTTAGACCGAGCTTTGGGTCAGCATCGTCTATGCCTGCTGTGTCTATAAAAACAACCGGCCCGAGCGGCAAGAATTCCATTGTCTTTTCCACAGGGTCTGTTGTTGTGCCTGCTACGTCAGAAACTATTGATATATCCTGATTTACAAGAGCGTTTAACAAAGACGATTTTCCTGCATTTCTTTTGCCGAAAATGCCTATATGGAGTCTGTTCGCTTTAGGTGTTTTCATCTGTTGAATTGTCATTTGTATTTTCCTCGATTTCGGCTTTTATTTCCTGCAGTTTTGTATCTGTAGCCATAAAGTAAATTATGGAAATTACAGTTATTATCAGCATTATAGTAATCTGGTGTATAAAAGCTATTGCAAGAGCGTTAGACTTGTCTATGTGATATATTCCGAGTGCAAGTATGTATGCAAACTGGTATGGCCCTACGAAAACCGATGATGACGGTATTATTGTTGATAATGCTATAAAACTTATAACAAAAAATGCTATTGAAAATCCGTAAAAATGGCCGAACCCCATTATCAAAATATATGTGAGAATACATTCTATTCCCCAGGCAATACAGCTCGTTAAAAATGCCATAGAAAAGCATTTTGGATTATTTAGAGCCTGAAAGCCCTGCATAAATTTATTGAGAAGCGATGCTATCCTGTCGAATTGATTTTTAAAGCGTGAAAGAAAATGTATATTTGAGATTTTTTCAAAAAACCAGCTTATCTTGTTAAATTTGAATACAAGATAAAATACACATAAACTGCCAATAAACAATGCTGCAGCAATGTAGGTAATATTTAAAATCCACTGGTGTTTAAAATATGTCAGTACAGCAAAAAACAGTATGAGCAAGACTGATATTCCATCAATTATTCTCTCCAGAATAATTGAGCCGAGAAGTTTCATTTTGCTTTCATTGAGCTTTTTGCCGACGTGATATGCACGCCAGAAATCACCGGCTCTGGCAGGAAGATAGCTGTTCAGAGTGTTTCCTGTTGTGAAGGCAAAGAAAGCTTCTTTGACAGTGAGTTTGCTATCCCCGCAAAGCAGGTATTTCCATCTGATTCCTCTTATATAAAGGCCTATCACATACAAAGGAACAAAAAGCAATAAGACTTTGTAATTAAAAATTTTAAAAGTTTGTATCAGCTGACGGAAATCAATATTCCAGAATATTAGTGCTATAAATATAACACTGACAACCAGCCCTATTACTTTTTCCTTGTGTTCTTTTATCCAGCTCACTTTTTTGCCTGTTAGTTTACTTTTACCAGAACTTTTACTGAAGATTTTTCTTTGTTGCGCTCAAATGCCGCAATCGATGCATCTATATCAAAGATATCTGATATAAGCGGTTTTACATCTATGCGTTTTTGCTCAAGCATTCTTAATGCAGGTGCAAACTGACCGCATCTTGACCCTACTATAGTAATTTCATCAACAACTATAGGTGCGAGATTAAATTCTTTTGATGCTGCTATTGTGCTTTTTAATATGAGAGTTCCTCTTGGTTTTGTCAAAGCAACTGATGTTTCAAAACCTGAAATAGAGCCGGTTGCTTCTACTACAAAGTCGTAAGCCTTTTCAATTTTCAGCTCACTTAAAAGTTTTGTTTTTACTCCTTGCTCTGCAGCAATTTTGAGTTTTTCTTCATGTTTGCCTACTAGAGTGATATCAAGGCCTGCTGTGGACAGAGCCAGTGCAATGATAAGACCCAGTTTCCCGTCCCCAAGCACTATGACTTTTTTGTACGGAGGGATGTGTACCTGCTCCAGTATTTCCAGTGCTGCTGCGAGAGGCTCTGTAAATACAGCCTCTTCATCAGACACATTATCAGGAATAACCAGCAGATTTTTTTCAGGCAGGCTTACATATTCAGCAAAACATCCTTCTCTTTTCCAGATACCGAGAGTTGTTCTGTTAAAACAGTGTCTTTCAAGACCCTGTGCGCACCATTCACATTCTCCGCAGCCGCAGTTTATTTCACCTACGACACGTTTGCCTATCAGGTCTTTGTTTTCTGCTTTTTCTACCACTCCGGTAAACTCATGGCCTAGAATACCTTTGTAGCCCATATATCCGAGTGTTATTTCATAATCTGTATTGCAAATACCTATAGTGTTTACTTTTATGAGAGCCTCGCCTTTTTTATGTTCCGGCATGGGGTAGTTGTTATCTAATCTTAATCCGTTATCAAATACAACAGCTTTCATTTTTTCTCCTCAGTCCGTTAGTCTAACTTTTTATACATGCTAATTATATTTGAATAGAAAATTATTGTCCAAAAATTTAATACACATTTACTCGTTATCTTTTAGATAATTTAAATACATAAAATCATTGATATTTTCAAACTGAAAAGCTTTGTAATAGTTTTCTTTTACTATATCCAGTCTTTCATCGTAATATTCTTTTGTACATTTCTTTATAATTTTTTCAAGATTGTCATAGTCTTTTGGAGATACCTGTATTATGCCGTCAGGATTGAAGAATCTGTCTATTTTCGTTGCACCTATATAAACGGGTATTGTCATTGTTGCAAAACAGTTAACGATTTTTTCCGTAAACCAGTATGGCTCTATTTGGTTTTCTATGGCAATTGAGTATCTGTAATTTTTTAATGATTTCCCTATAGGAACAATTTTTCCTCCGTCAAAATCTCCGAAAGTATCAGCCCAGCCGTTTTGTTTACATTGTTTTGCCCAGTTTATTCTCAATTTATGAAGTTCGCACATTACTTTCGCAGAAGAAACTATGGAGATATTCTTGTTTTTGTTTTCGTACCAGTCTTTCACAGGTTCGTTATTATTGCCGTTCGGATCTTTAATGCTATACCAGATGTCAGCACAATACGGTACAAGTCTTGCATTATCGAATTTCTCCAAAAAACGTTCTGTATGCGTAAAAATCAGGTCAAAATCTTTTTCCAGGCCTTTGTTTTTATCAAATATTTTGTAGGTTGCAGGTATAATGCTTTCTGATTCTATAAACAGACCGTATCTTTTTTGCGGATTACCCATTGTTTCCAACATGCATTCCTGTGTATAAAACTGCTCGGGCAGGTTGTAGTTGTAATAATCCCATATAAAGTATTTTGAAAATCCTACCTGATTTTTTGTACGGATAAAATATGTGTTCATCTTTTCGCCGTCTTTATTGTATATTTCAGGTTTTTGTCTTTTGGGTTCAAAGGCTCCAGGGTATATTGGAAGATATATTTTGCCTGCTTTTCTGTGGTTTATAAATAATGAGCGAGTGGACCGTTTTCTGTCCAGATTAAACCATTCTCGCACTTTTCTTCTCATATTTTTTGTCGGACACAGACCGGAAATGATTATGCCTAATGAAAAAACAAGACATTTTATATATCTCACTAATAACTCCATTTTATCTCTCCATTGATGTGTTATGTCGATAATTATTAATAATTCTGTATGTGGCTATGGTATCATAAAAATTTTTAGTGTGAATTTATGCTGCCTGATTTAGGACAGTCAGCCTGTTATTTTTAATTGCGTTCTGGACTTCTTGTTGCTGTTTTGTTTCCCTATAAAACGCCATAAGTTCTTTCCAGCCTTCTATAAATTCTACATTGCCGACAAGTACGGATTTTGGAATGCCGGCATGGTGGATTTTGGGCAAAAGGTCAGAAACAGGATATTTGATATAGTCTGATATTCCGTCATCAGTGTCGTTGCATACAAAATATTTGTTGCCTTTTTTATCTGTTTCTATGCCGATTATAGTGATTTCGTGTCCGCCTATTACATTGTTGTCCGCATCACAGTATGTGTATCCGATAATTACATTGTCGCCGCCGTTCAGTGTGTTTTGTATGTGGGCCAGCGTTTCTTGCTGTTCGCATTCATAACCTGCGAGTTTGCCATTATCATCAATTTTTTGATAAGTAACGCAAACCTTGCCTTTTCCTGTTGCCAGTTCTTCTGCAAAGTTCTTTTCTATATCAATAAGCCCGCTGTCATCATCGTTATATTTTGGGACTCTTCTATCAATTAGTGTGTCATAGGTGTTTTGCGCACCCACGTTCATAAATGTAGATTGCATCAAAACATCCACAACAGAGCGTTCATCCTTATCTTTGTAGTCATTCTGGATTCTTGCTCTTATTATTGCGTTTTTGTCCGGTTTTAGGTTTACAACGAGTGTATTCCAGTCCTGCATTTTGTGTTCTGTGCCAAATTCATTTAGCATCCAGATTGTGTTCATTAGCCCTTGAGAGAGACCGTTTACATCTATTTTCTTTGTTACGCTCATGGCAGGTGAAGTCAGTGCCTCAGCCATTCTTGCAAATTCTGCCGGCATTTTATGTGCAAGGTTAAATTCAATACTAGCAGCAGGGCATGTGCTGGATTTCACATCAAGATCCATTGCTGTGATTGCTTTTCCTTCGGCTCGCTCTTTGTTTATTATGTCAGATTGCATATTCAAAGGCACGTCACCGAACTTTTGGGTGATTACTGCGGGATTTGAGATTCGTTCTATTACGTCTGCCGCTATTTTCTGTCTGTCTATTCCCAATATCCCAGGTTTTGTAATTATATTATAAAGGTTGTCAAGTGTAGTTGTATTGTCATTAGAGTTGCTGCTCAGCAGTTTTCCGTTTTTGAGCAGGTTATTTAAATCTTTTCTTGATTTTTTGTCTAAAACAGCAGCAACATCGTTGTATTTTTGATGTTCGTCTTTTCCTGTAAACGTTGTTCTGATTTGATTTGCTTTAAAACTTTGATATGTATGGTTAGATGGTTTTAGCGGCTGTGCATAGATATAAGTTTGCGCAGCATCTGTTGCAGCTGCACAAACAGGTGATGTTGCTGCAGTGTTTTGTGCTGCGGATGCTTGCAGTGATTGGCTTCTATTGTCTATATTGTATGTTTTAATATTGTTTAATGCTGAAATATTATACACTATACACTTCCACCTTTTATAATTATTAAAAAACGAACATTAAAAAAATTGCTTTTTTTGATATAATTTATAAGTAATATTAAGCAGTTTATAATATTTTTTGTTTTGTTGAAAGAGATTGATATAAATAAAATTGAATTTTTGCCGGTTTCGAAAAAGGATCTTGTTCTTTCTTTGGACAGACTCACCCGTTTTAAATACCCGGAAATCAGGTATTTAAGAGTTTTTTCAGACCTTTTATGCAAATATCTAAAAGCTCCTAAACTGTCAAAAAATGACATCAGTCTTCTTGATACCGTATTGTTAAAAAAATTAGTCGAAAAAATTTGGAACGAGTCTGTTAAAAAATATTCTCAATCCTCTGAAAATAAGGCTCTTTCAGAACTATTAAAAGAAGAAATATACAAAACTTATTATCTTTCAGAGGATGTGTCTTCTCTTGTTAATATTTCTTTAAATATATCTGGAGTGCTTTCTTTGATTGAGGCTGAGCAGGAAATACCTCTTAATTTAAAAAGGCTGCTTTTACTGGATAAAAATCCTGATATCTCTTTAAACAAACTGAGGGAGAACTATTCGCTGTCTTTTCCCGTAGAAAAGGTTGTCCTTTGTGAAGGTATAACAGAAGAAATCCTCTTGCCGGAATTTGCAAGACTTTACGGCTATGATTTTGATAAAAACGGTATAAGGCTAATTGGTGCAGGGGGCAAAAATCAGGTCGCAAAGATGTATGTCGAGCTGAAACAGGAGCTTAAAATCCCTGTTTTTATACTTCTTGATGCGGATGCTGTGGAAACTTCTGTCTGTATAAAACCTGTATTGAGAGAGTGTGATTGCTTATATCTTATAAAGCATGGCGAATTTGAAGATATTTTCTCTTTAAATTTAATAAAAAGGACTATAAATAATAAATTTAAAAATATTTGTGAGTGCTGTGTAGGGGATTTCAAGTGTGATTTGCCAATGACTAAAATTCTGGCTGATTTTTACAGAGTGCATGAACTCGGTGATTTTCAAAAAGCCGAATTTGCAAAGGAACTTGCTTTTAACTTGAAATACAAAACAGATTTGACGGAAGAAATTTGCCAGATTATTGACATTATAAAAGCATTATAAAACTATCAATTAAAAAAGAACCCCCGTTTTTGAGGGTTCTTTTTTGTTCTTACAAAATTTAGTATTCAATGTTTATTTGTGAGAATTGAACTATTTTGTTTTTTCCTCTCTTTTTAGCGTTGTATAATGCGTGTTCTGCATATCTGATGAGAGTGTTTGCATCTTCTTCAACATTCTGCAAGAAAGGATAAGAAGAAATACCGCCGGAAATTGTTATAGGGTGTCTTTCTTCTTCACCAGCAGGAATAAATTCCATTTTTTCTATTTCTCTTCTGAATCTTTCTGCAAAGATAAATGCATTTTCTTCAGGTGTGTTCGGCAAAATAACGATAAATTCTTCGTCACCGTATCTTGTCAGGATATCTTCTTTTCTAATGAAGGACTTGAGCATTTCTGCAATTTTTTTGAGAAGAACATCGCCCCAGTCATAGCCGTACATATCGTTTACAACCTTGAAAAAGTCAATGTCCAGCAATAGACAGCTCAATTTTGTATCGTATCTTTTTGAACGGGAAATTTCTGCTTCCAGACGTTCGTGAAGGAATTTTCTGTTGTGCAATCCTGTCAGAGCATCTGTTGTAGAAACCTGATTTATTGTTTCTTTCAGTTCTTTAATTTTTAACAGGTTTTTTAATCTAAGGTTCAACTCTTTTTCATCAATCGGAGTTGTAACAAAATCATAAGAGTCACCTCTAAATACAATATCATCTTTAAATTTGTCAGAGATGATAAGCGCAGGTGCTGCAAGTTTTGTTACCATAGAAACATCTTTGAGCTTTTCATCGGAGCAGTTGAAGACAAGAGCAGCAGGATTGAATTTTTGGGCATCTTTTGCTTCTTCAACACCTTTGACTCTTACATCATAGTCTTCGTTATTAGCTATAAGTGTTTCTATTTCTTTTGAGTCTTTGTCTGTAAAAATTACAATGTTTTTCATAATAATTTTCCTTGTATTTTCTATTATGAATATAATACCAAATGTCTTAGTAAATGTATATAACTCATTTGAACCATTAATTAAAAAATGTAAATACTTTGTTTATGGTCAGAAAATAAGTTTAAATTAATAATATTAATATCATTACTTCAAATGTAGTATGGAATATTAAAAATTAAGAGTTTAATATATTTATATTAGATTAGTGGGGGATAATACTTTGGCAAGGCCACAGTACAAATTTGAATATATTGAACAAAATTTACAAACTTATTATACAAATCAACGTAAGTATGCAAGCAATGTAAGACCAGCAGTTACAAGGCATAAAAATACTGTCAGAAAAAAAGCGAATCCTCTGGCAATAGTTTTTCAGCTTTTGTTTGCAGCTTTGTTTGTTATGTACATTGCACCTGCATATATGGATAAGGTCACTCGTCCTGTCTTTTTGAGGGCTTCTAAATATCCTGAAATTAAAGTTTCAGCAGATGCGCTATTGCGTCCTACTTCTGCATATTTGTATAACAGTCATTTTTTAGGGACAAATTTCTTGCAGGAAACTGAAACTAAAAAACCGCAAATGCAGGCTTTGTACGAAACTTATCACCTGACAAATCTTGAAAATGCCTTAAAATCTCTATCCAACGCTCATCCTGCGTTAAAACCTTCTATATACGTATGGGATTATGAATCAGGAAAACATGCAGATATAAATTCAAATGCGGTGTATCCTACAGCCAGCATTATAAAAGTTCCTGTTTTGATTCAGCTTTTTAAGGCTATTGAAATGGGAATGATAAAGCTTGACGATAAAATCGCAATGACGGATTATTACAAGTCTGAAGGCTCAGGCAGTTTGCAGTTTAAGGGGAACAAAGCTGTTTATACAGTTGATGAGCTTGCCAGAGTAATGATTACAGAGTCTGACAATTCTGCTACAAATATGCTTATGGATGCTACAGGCGGTATGAATGCAATGAATCAGTCTTTGCGTAAATGGGGTATGAAAGTTACCCGTGTAAATGATTGGCTGCCGGATCTTGCCGGTACAAATGTTTCTACCGTAAAAGAAATGGCTACATTGCTCTATAATATTGACAATCCTAATTTCCTGACCCTTAATTCAAGAGAAAAAATGGTTGATTATATGAGCCATGTCCATAACAACAGACTTATTCAGGCAGGGCTTTCACCGAGTGCTATATTTATTCACAAAACAGGTGATATAGGCAAAATGCTCGGAGATGCAGGTATTGTTTATACACCGAACGGCAAAAAGTACATAGTTGTTATGTTTGTAAACAGACCTTACAATTCACCCGAGGGTAAAGACTTTATAGTTCAGGCTTCTTCTTTAATTTACAACTATATGGTTAATACTAATTTGTAATTACCTGTTGATATTAAGATTTTCTTATATTATATTTTATTTATAAACTTTTGACGTGTATTTAGAATTTGGAGAACAAAATGACTCATCAAATAATCAAAGTAGCATGGGAATTGAATGAAAACTGTGAAAACAGATATCAGCTTGTTTACGAAATTGCAGAACTTGCAAAGAAACTTGTTGACGAATATCAGATGAAAAAACCTAAAGATGAGCTTGGTTTTGACGAATATGGATTTGACAATTCTATTAAGAAAGAAAATCCTGTTGAACATGCTATTATGGTTAAAGCCTCTGAATCTGACGAAAGCAGACTCGTTGGTTAGTCTTTATAGTTTTTAATTAGTAATCAAAAAAAATAACCGAACTATTAAATAGTCCGGTTATTTTTTAATCTTTTTTAACTACTTTGCCAAAAGTTTGTTTACAGCAAGAGTTAATCTTGATTTTTTTCTAGCAGCTGTGTTTTTGTGCAAAACACCTTTAGAAACAGCTTTGTCACACAGTTTGTATGCGTGGCTCAAAGCAGGTTTCAATTCTGCATCGTTTTTGGCCTGTGCTAATTCAAGAGTTTTTCTGATAGCTGTTTTGATTTCAGACTTTACAGCAACGTTTCTTTGTCTGTTTCTTTCAGCGATTAATACTCTTTTTTTAGCGGATTTAATATTAGCCATTGTTTTGTTTTCCTTTCATTTGCATTTTGTTCAGGTGCGGCTTCTGCCTGTCACCGTTTTTTATCTGCAATGAGGTTTGGTGAGTAATTTTATTATAAGCCAAGAATATTTGTTTACAAGTGGTATATGGCAATAAAATTTATTTTAAGAATAAACTTTTTTAAGTGCTTTGAATTTTTTGTATATGACTGTGAGGAAAATTGCGCTCATGAATAAAAATGAAGTAGCCAGCCCTATCCAGAATCCTCTTAAGGACATATTGTAGTGGTAAGCCAGAAAATATCCAAACGGCAGACCAAAGAGCCAGTAGCCTGCTATTAGTGAAACTGATGCAATCCTTGTCATTTTTAGACCTTTTAAAATACCGCTCAGACTCACCTGCAGACCGTCAAACATCAAATAGTATGCGGCGATATGAAGAATAGGAAGCCCGAGAACGAGCATTTCTTTGTTTGATGTAAAAATTTCAAAAATAGGTTTCGGAAATGCAATCAGTAAAATTGAACAAATAGCCATGAATATTACAGACATGGATGTTCCGCTCAGTGAATATCTCTTTATTTCTTTCAGATTTTTAGCACCGTTAAAATACCCTACCTTTATTGCAATGGCAGCAGATATAGACATCGGTATAACATAAGCACTGGAGGTGATAGTTACGCCGATATTGTGCGTTGCAGCAAGAATCCCTGCTTCTCTGCCCACAAGTATTGTAATAAGATTAAACCCTAAAAACTCTAAAAACATTGCTATACCTATCGGATAACCTATTTTTAGCAGCTGTTTAACAAGATTTGTGTCAAACGGATTTTTAAAATGTATTAAATCAAAGCAATAAACAAGTAGAACCAGTCCCATCATTGTCCTGACAATAAATGCAGCTAGTGCAAGACCTATTACACCCATTCCAGGAATAGGCCCTATGCCAAAAACCAGCGAATATGCAAGCACAAAATTCAATATTAGAGCCAGTAAAAGTATTAAATTGGGGAATTTGACTATCTCATAGGCCATCAAAAATTCTCTCAGGCACTGGTACAGATACATTCCAAATAAAGAAAATGCACAGATAAATACATACTCTTTTATCATTGGCACAAGTGATGAATCAAATCCCATCATCGGAATAACAGGCACCATAAGCAGACAGATTAAACAAAAAATTACTGCCAGAATCATGGAATAATTCAATACGGTTATTAAAAATTTTTTTGTAGGTTTTCTGTTGCCTCTCATATTGGACATTTGTATGGAAATAGCTGACATCAGCCCCATGCCCATAATTAAGATACAAAAAATTATGGAGTTTGCGATGCTTATTGCTGCCAGAGTGTTTGTTGAGTGTTTTGCAGCAATAAACACGTCTGTAGCACCAATCAGCACCTGTCCGAGATTGCCGACAATCAGCGGTACAGAGAGTTTTATTATTTCTGAAAAATATTTTTTATATGACATTAATTTTTCGACTAATTGCATAGTAAATCAAATTTATCACAACAAAACTGTTAAGCAAAGTATACATATAAAATTTTTTGTGTATATATTAGCCGGCTTTATAATATAATAAAATTATGCAGTTTAGTTGAGAGGGGAGTTTATGCCTTTTACTTTTAAAAGATTGGATATAAATGACGTTATTCTCGTTACGCCAAAAGTATTTGGTGATGCCAGAGGCTTTTTTATGGAGTCTTATCAAAAATCCACATTTTCTGAAAACGGTATTGATGTGGAATTTAATCAGGATAACCATTCAAAATCCGTTAAGGGTGTTTTAAGAGGTCTTCATTATCAGACCAATCCAAAAGCTCAGGCAAAACTCGTAAGATGTTCAAGAGGTAAAATTTTTGACGTTGCAGTAGATATCAGAAAATCTTCTCCAACCTTTGGAAAATGGGTAGGTGAAATTCTTTCTGAAGAAAATAAGAATATGCTCTATATTCCAGAAGGTTTTGCGCATGGTTTTGTTGTTTTGAGTGATGAGGCTGAATTGTTGTATAAAGCTTCTGGTGAATATTCTCCTCAAAACGACAGAGGCATCAGATGGAATGACCCTGATATCAATGTACAATGGGGTATAGATTATGAACCTTTAATTAGTGAAAAGGATTCCAAACAACCGTATTTAAGTGAAGTTAAAGAGGAGGATTTATTTTGAAACTGTTAGTTACAGGCGGAGCCGGTTTTATAGGTAGTTGTTTTGTTCGTCATATTTTGAATAAATACTCCGATTATAAGGTAATCAATCTTGATGCACTTACTTATGCTGGAAATATCGAAAACCTTGACGATGTTAAGGACAATCCGAATTATACCTTTGTTCATGGAAATATTTGTGACAAAAAACTTGCAAAAGAGCTTATTATTGACGGCGGCGTTGATGCAGTAGTAAATTTCGCTGCAGAAAGCCATGTTGACCGTTCTATTACAGGCCCTGAAATTTTTATAGAAACTAACGTACAGGGTACTTTAAACCTTCTGCAGGCTGCAAAAGAGGCAAAAACACAAAGATTTTTGCAGGTTTCTACTGATGAAGTTTACGGTACACTCGGCAAGGATGGTTATTTTTATGAAACAACTCCACTTGCGCCAAATTCGCCGTACTCTGCATCAAAAGCAAGTGCAGATTTGCTTGTAAGAGCTTATTTTGAAACATATAAAATGCCTGTTTTAAATACAAGATGCTCTAACAATTACGGTCCTTACCAGTATCCGGAAAAACTTATACCTTTCTTTATTTCACAGTTATTGAAAGGTGAAAAAGTTCCTGTATACGGAGATGGTTTGAATGTGAGAGATTGGTTATATGTTTATGACCACTGCAGTGCTATAGATACGGTTCTTCACAAAGGACGTGTTGGCGAAGTTTATAATATAGGCGGACACAACGAAAAAACTAATATGGAAATTACAAAAATTATCCTCGACGCAATGGGCAAGGATGAAAGTTCTATACGCTTTGTAGAAGACAGACTCGGACATGACAGAAGATATGCTATAGACAATCATAAGATTCAAACTGAACTCGGCTGGGAACCTTCTTTGACCTTTGAAGAAGGTATAAAATTGACTATTGACTGGTATTTGAATAATCAAAACTGGATTAAATCAATCGAAGCAAAGAAAGCGAGTCTTGTATAATGGTTTGTAGCGGCGCAAAAGTCCTTGTTACAGGTTCAAGAGGGATGCTCGGGCAGGATATTTGTCCTGTGCTTGAGGATGCAGGATTTGAAGTAATTGAAACCAGTCGTCAGAACCTTGATATAACAGATGAAAATCAGACTATGCAGTTTATTTGCGACAGCAAGCCAGATGTGGTTATTCACTGCGCAGGTTATACAAATGTTGACGGAGCAGAAGAGGATTTTGAATCTGCTGAACTGATAAATGCGGCAGGTACTGCCAATGTGGCTAAAGCCTGTGAGGCAGTAAATGCAATAATGGTTTATGTTTCTACGGATTACGTCTTTGATGGAACAAAAAATACTCCGTATTTGCCGGATGACAGCACAAATCCTCAAACAAAATACGGTCTGACAAAATTGCACGGTGAGGAAAATGTAAAAAAATACTGTTCTAAATATTATATTGCCAGAACAAGCTGGTTATACGGACACCATGGCAAAAATTTTGTTGAAACAATGATATCACTTGCTGACAGACCGGAAATTAAGGTCGTAGACGACCAGATAGGTTGCCCGACATGGACGGTTGATTTGTCTATGGCTATTATAAAATTGTTGGAACAGGATTCGGAATTTGGTATTTATCACCTTTGCGGCAGCGGCTATACCTCATGGTACGGCTTTGCAAAGGAAATTTTTGCTATGTCAGGTTTGAAGGTAAATCTTTTGCCCTGCACAACAGAGGAATTTCCTCGTCCGGCAAAAAGGCCTGCATACAGTGTAATGGATAATAGCGGAATGCTCAGGGATTGGAAAAAGGCACTTAAAGAATATATAGAATTGAGGGTTGATTAATGAAAGGAATAGTTTTAGCAGGTGGCGCAGGTACAAGGCTTTATCCGAGTACAATGGTTGTTTCAAAACAGCTTTTGCCTATTTACGACAAACCTATGATTTTTCATCCTATTTCTGTACTCATGCTTGCAGGAATAAAGGATATTTTGATTATTTCAACTCCTCAGGACTTGCCAAACTTTAAAAAACTTTTGAAAGACGGTTCTCAATACGGTGTGAATTTTAGCTATAAAGAACAACCTTCTCCGGATGGACTCGCTCAGGCATTTATTCTCGGCGAGGAGTTTATCGGTAATGATTGTGCGGCTTTGATTCTCGGTGATAATATTTTTTACGGCCCGGGATTTTCAGGTACTATGAGGCGTGCTGTACAGAGAATTGAATCCACCGGAGGTGCTACTGTTTTCGGGTATCAGGTTAAGGACCCTGAGCGTTTTGGCGTAGTTGCTTTTGATGACAACGGCAAGGCTGTTTCTATCGAAGAAAAACCCGCTCAACCAAAATCAAATTATGCTGTTACAGGCTTGTATTTTTATGACAACAAGGTCGTAGAATATGCTAAAAATTTAAAACCTTCTGCTAGAGGCGAACTGGAAATTACTGACTTGAACAGAATTTATTTGGAAAATGAAAAACTGAGTGTCGAAATTCTCGGCCGTGGCTTTGCATGGCTGGATACCGGTACGCATCACTCCCTTTTGCAGGCCAGCCAGTATGTCCAGACTATTGAAGAAAATCAGGGCATAAAAATCGCTTGTCTGGAGGAAGTTGCTTATAGAATGGGATTTGTTTCAAAAGAGCATCTGGAAAAGCAGGCTGCCCAGTATAAAAACAATGAATATTTTAACTATATAAAGAGAATTATTTTATAACAATTCAAAATTATGCATACATTTTTAATAGAATTAGTAACTTGTTTAAATACACTAAACGAACTGATATTTTCTCCTTTAGACGGAGTTATTGAAAAACTTCCTATAGCAGAGTGGCTGGCAGATGCAATAATTGACAGCCTTCATATGCTGCCGTTTCTGTTTATAATTTTTGTCGTTATTGAACTGGTCGAATATTTTTATTCAAATAAAATGAACAATCTGGCAAAGTTTTCATCAAAAGCAGGGCCATTTGTTGGCAGTTTGGCTGCATCTTTTCCTCAGTGCGGTTTTTCTGTTATAGCCAGTACCCTCTATACAAAAAGACTAATAACAAAAGGTACTCTTATTGCTGTTTATCTTTCTACTTCTGATGAGGCAATACCTGTTATTCTTTCAGAACCGACAAAGATTTATCTGGTAGTGCCTTTGTTGATTACAAAAATTGTTATTGCACTTGTCGCCGGGTATCTGATAGATTTTATTATTGATTACAAGCACAAACTCACTAAAGAAGAAGCTGACAAAGCAAGTGCGGAAATTCTTGAAGAAACACAGGAGGGCTGCTGCCACCACCACGTGAACAAGCCGAGAAAAAGAGATTTGCTGCTTCATCCGCTCGAACATACAGTAAATGTATTTGTTTTTATTTTAATAATTACTATTGCGCTGAATTATTTTATTCACAGAATAGGCGGAGAGGAAAATCTCGGTCAATATATGCTGGGCAACTCTGTGTTCCAGCCGATTATCACTGCAATTGCAGGTTTGATTCCAAATTGTGCTATATCCATTGCTATTACACTTCTTTATTTGAAAGGTGCAATTGGTTTTGGCTCGGTAATATCGGGTTTGTGTTCGAGTGCAGGACTGGGGATTCTTGTTCTTTTCAAGAAAAATACTTCTTTGAAAGATACTTTTAAAATATTGCTTTTATTGTTAATTATAAGTATGTTCTCAGGCATACTTATTCAGGCTGTGTACAATTAGACAATTGTTTTATAAAATAGTTTTTAAAAGAATATATGTGTATATTATAGGAGATTAAGCAGTGATTTTTGTTAGATGGATATGTTTTGCGCTCGCAATAATTTTTACGGCATGGGTTATCCCGGGGATAGAAGTTAGCAGTTTTCTCAGTGCAATGTTTGCTTGTGTAATTATTGCTTTGATAAACACTTTTATAAAGCCTGTGTTAAAGCTCGTTACACTGCCTATAAATTTTTTGACAATAGGTATTTTCAGCCTCGTTTTAAATGCTTTGCTGCTTATGCTTGCAGGTTGGATTACTCCGGGACTCGAAGTAGAAGGCTTTTGGAGTGCTTTTTTCGGGTCAATAGTTTTGTCCCTGTTTAGTATTGGCATAAGCCGGATATAGGCTACGGTCTTTTATATGTATTTAAATGGTTGCCGTCCATGTCGTATTTTTTGACATAGCCGCTTCCGTCTGTCGCAAAATAGCCAAGCGGATTTCCGCTCTTGTCATAAAACATTGTTCTGTTTTTTGCTACAGCCTGAAAATATCCTGACAGGTGACCGTATTTGTCATATACGTATGTTTTTCCTGCTTGATTAGTCTTGTATTTAGAAAGTACATTACCGTTTTTGTCATATTTTGTTGTCATGCCAAAAGCATCATCAATATAGTAGCCTGTTTCGGTTCCGTATGTGTCATATTCTATAACGGAAATATTGGATTTAGTATTGTATGCCCCTATCATGTTTCCGTTTTTAGGAGCTTTTATATCAGAGCCTATAGAAGACGCAGCATGCGCACTGCAAAACATTAAAGACTGCATAATAAGAAATACAAACAATGTGATTACAGAAACTCTCATATCTACCCCCCGATAAATATAATTATACAACTTTTTTTGTCAGAGGAAAATTGTTAAGAATTTTCTATTATTGTTTGTTTTGATGCAACGCCAAGACCTATACCTGCTAGTATGTAAGTCGCAAGGGCAAAAGCGTAGTTACGTTTTAATATATTCAATTTTACCGGCCCTTTTAAAAGACCTTTTTTGAGCATTTCCTTGGCTGATTTTATACCTTTGAAAGAAGCCAGTCCTTCTTCAATTATAGTAGGCAAAAATGCTGCAAAGCCTAAAATACCTGCATTGCGCTGGATAAAGTTTTGTTGCCCGTTTTCTTTTTGCGGCATAATTTTGCTCGCCAGAAGTAGTGCTACCGGTGCATATACCGAGTATCTTCTTGATTTTTGAAGCAGTTTAGTGAATTTTTTGGTAGCATTTATTCCATGCCCGAGTTCGTGTTGAATGAGTGAAGGTTTTGATGAAGGTGCAACTGCGATTTTTGATTTTAGTCCTGCATTTTTGGCTTCTTGAGATAGGTTTAGGTTGTCTACATAAAAAGCATTTTCTCCTTTTGCTACGACATCGAGCGAATTTCCAAGACCGTATGCTCTAGAAATGTTGTTTTTGTTAGCTTCATTTATAAAATGTACATCTACGTTGAGATTATTTTTCTTTTTCATATAATCAACTACTTTTTCTACATTTTCAGCCGAAGTATATTCTTTCCCTGCCATCAGTTTTGCCGAAAAATAGTTTGAAATTTTTGGCAGTGCCATTGCTATAGCCTGCAGTAAAGCTACCAGCCCGACAGTTTTTGCGGGGTTTTCTTCTTGCGCTTGCTGTGGCTGTTGATACTGCGGTGCATACCCGTAATCAACGTAGCTTGGATACGGATAATAGTTGTTATATGAGCTGTATGGATTATACGAAATTGGATTCATTGCCTACTTACCTTCAATTATTATAAAACATTTGAAGGAATAAATTTGCTATTTGTGAAAAATAAAAATACAATTTTTAATAATTAATAGTTTACACATAATTGTTATTATGATAACATAATGTTATCATGATAACAATTGGTTCTCAGGAGAATAGAATGAAGTATAAAAAATTAGCTGCAGCACTGATAACAGTAAGTATTTTGACCTCGAATATTGCACCTGCATTTTCTCTGGGCAAAAGCAATAAAAAAGAAGATAAAAAGACAACAAAAAATAAACTTATTAAATCTCAGGTAACTGAATATAAATTTGATTATATTAATACTGACTGGTGGAAGGCTTTTAATGATGAATATCTTAACGAATATATCGTCAAAGCTATTGAAAATAACCATGACTTAAAAATTGCGACTTTGCGTGTTGAACAATACCACCAGATGACAAAAGTCCAGTTGGCAAATGAACTGCCGACTTTATCAGCAGGTTTTGCTCCTACCGGAATGAAGTTTCCCGGCCAAACCAATACCAGCGGTATGTGGGCATTTCCTGTAATGGCAAGTTACGAAGTGGATTTGTTTTTGAAAAACAGAGATAAAACACGTGCTGCAAAAAAAGAATGGGAAAAATCAAAAATTGACGAAAGAGCAGCCTATATTTCTATAGCATCTGCTGTCGGCGGTACGTATTTTAATATTATCAGAGCTGACAAGCTGATTGAATTGCAAAAAGAAATTATAAATGACAGAAAACAAATTTATGAATTAATGGCAGAAAGAAATAAGGTAGGTCTTACTTCTACGGCTGATATGGTTGCAGCTAACAAGGCTTATGTGGCTGCTACTGCTGATTTGACAGAGTTGGAAAAATCCAGAACAACTTTGTTGAACAGTCTGGCGGTTCTTATTGGCGAATCTCCCGTAAATTCCGCTCAATTGAAGAGAATGCCTTATGATGATTCTTATCTGGTAAAAATTCCTGAATCTATACCTTCCGAGGTAATTGACCAGCGTCCTGATTATCTGGCTGCAGAAGCTATGGTAGAAAAAGCCGGGATAGATGTTAGAGTTGCCAAAAAAGAGTTTTTGCCAAAAATTAATCTTATAGGTTTGGTTGCCTTTGGCTCTTCTGCTATGAATACTGCTTTTAACTGGTCTAATATACTCGGTTTGCTGGGTGCAAGTGCGATGCTTGATTTGTTTGCCGGCGGAAGAAAAGTCGCTAATCTGAAGCTCAAAAAGAACGCATATGAGCAAATTTTGCACGATTACTACAACACAAACCTGAAGGCTATCCAAGAGGTTAATGATACGCTTGTTTCTTTAAAACAGGATGACAAAAGATATAAAACAAATCTGAAGGTCTATAATATGGAGCAGAAGGATTTCGGATATACTACTGCAAAATATGAAGAGGGCCTTATCTCTTACCTCGATTTGCTCCAGAAAAGAGAAAATCTGTTGAGTCTGAACAAACGTGTTATATCTGACAAAATCGATTGTAATGTAGATTATATCAGTTTGTACAAGGCTACAGGCACAAAGTTACAATAATACGACCACAATAAAACCACACACTTCTTATATAAGAATTTTTGCCGCAGAATGAACCTCCCTAAAGTTCCATGCGGTATTTTTTTATGCTTTACATTCTGGAGCAGACGCTTTTTCCGTGAGAATCCACCCCGCCTGTTGCTTGCAGGCTAAATTTTTCAGCGGATTTGTCTATAATATCCAGAATTTCTTTTGTTACTTTGTTTTTTGAATAAGACTGATAATGTTTTTCATAGGCAAATGCTTTGTCTTTTCCGTATTTTTTGTATACGTAAAAGAATTCGTCAAAAAAAATGCTCAAATCACCGTTAACTGCTTTAAGATTCAATCTTGCAGGATGCGCTATGCTGATTAGGCCGTATTTCTGCGTGTTTATAAATGACAGTGCATCTTCAAAGTGTGTAAAAGCATTTAACTTGTTGTGACGGGAGGGATGTGAGTTTTCACATATTTGTTTTCCCAATAGCAGGGCCTTTACCATATAGTCAGGAATTTCCTGCAGTACAAAATTTTCTTTGTTGTTTGTCAGTTTGTTTAAATATTTTTGCAGAGCGTCTTTGTAGATGTAAAAGTATTTTTCATTATTAAACATACTTTTATACGCATATACGGGTTTTTCATAACTTAGTGCTTCATTTTGTATATTGTATTTATTTAGCAGGGCTTTTATGTAGTTGTTGCTTTCTACATAGTGTGCAAAAAGAAGCTTTGCATAGATATATTTTTTTAGGGGGTGGCTTACTTCGTCTTCTCCCTTAAGTATCATAGGGTGTATTTTTGCTGCTTCATTCAGTGTTAGCTCTATATTTAGTTTATTTGTTATGTCCAGTAGCGCACTTTTTAGTTTTTCCAGCGTTTTTTGTGCCAGTTCGAATTTTAGTCTTTTTTTCTTATCAATAAAATTGTTCAATTCTTCGTCAAAGGGGTTTATGCCGTAAACAAGAGTATGTATATCAAAAGTCGCTGTCTGATTGTCAAAATCAGTGCCGACAGTAGATAGTTCCACACCTGCAACTACTTTAATATTTTTGTATTTTTCAGGGTTGCTTGTTAGTATCGGCAAAAGATTTTTTATTCCGTCAAGCGAATCATGGTCTGTTATTGCAACAATAAATTTTTTGCCGTTCTTTTGCGCAACTTCTGCTGCACTGTCTAATATTTCCTGTGGCGTTGCTATGCCGTCAGAAGCTGTTGTATGAACATGTAAATTGGCACAAAAGTCCCTGTTATCAATATTATTTATTAGAGGAGAAAATGAGCTTTTATCAAGATTTTGCAGTATGTGTTTGAACTCTTCTTCGCCTGCTATTAAATTTTGCAACGAAGAATCTGAATGACATAAATGTTTTTTTATTGTATCTTTATATTCCCTATCAAACATACTACCTGCTTTGTAAACAATATTAAACAGAACAAAGAATTTTAGCAATTTAAACACTTTAGAACAATTAATATTAATATGAAAATACCCAGCATTAATCAACTGCCGAAACAACCTAACACATTAAAAGATTTGTACAGCAATTTTGAAAGGAATTGCCATACAGTTTCTGATTGCAATTTTGCGGAGGTAAAAGATACGTTTCAAAAGTTGAATGCTGAGTATACAAAGCAGGGTTTTGGAAGACAGTTCTTTTTTAATAGCGAGCAGCTTACGGACAATCTTATTAAAAACGGAAATTTTAGACTTGCTAATATTTTGATTAATGAACTGGGCAAAATTTACATGAGAATAGGTAAAAACGACCTTGCCGAAAAAACTATTATGCAGTCTATGGATATCAGTACACAGCTTAATGACAATCTTCATGTGCTGGCAAGGTTAAGTGATTTGGAAATACTGTATAAAAAATCCGGTAACAGAAAAAGATTGTTTCAGATTTTGCACGACAAAAAACAATGTGCTAAAGATATCATAAATGACTATGATAACTGTGTAAAAAACTTTCAGTCACTCCATAGAGAGCCTGCCAGTCTGGATGCAGTAAAAAAACAGCTCGCCTATACCTACTCAGGTCTTGCTGATTTGCTTATGCATTCAAAACCCAAAGACAGCCTCAAACTTACACAAAAAGCAAAAGAAATCTACGATGAACTTGGTCAGCAAAAGGAAGCTGAGTATCTTAAAATAAAAATCGGGATTATAGAAAGATATATAAAAAAGAAAGCCAATAAAACAAAAATGTGATATCCTTGTTGTATGAAAGCACTGGTATATAAAGATTTGAATTCTATACAGCTGGAGGATAGACCTTATCCGTCAATTTCGGCTCCGCAAGATGCCATTGTTAAGGTCACAATGTCTTCTATTTGCACAAGTGACTTGCATATAATAAATGGAGCTGTGCCCAAAGCTAAGAAAAACACTGTACTCGGGCATGAATTTGTCGGCGAAGTTGTAGAGGTTGGCTCTTCTGTATCTTCTTTAAAAGTCGGTGACAGAGTCAGCGCAAACTGTGAAACTTTTTGCGGTGAGTGCTGGTTTTGCAAACGAGGTTTTATTAACAACTGCATAAATGGCGGCTGGCAAATCGGATGTTCTATAGACGGATGTCAGGCAGAATATGTAAGAGTTCCATTTGCTGATAACGGTCTTACTGTTATTCCGGAAGGTGTCAGTTATAAAAATGCGCTGTTTGTCGGTGATATTTTATCAAGCGGATATTTCGGTGCAGAGCTGTGTAATATTGCGCAGGGGGATACTGTTGCAGTAATTGGCTGCGGCCCTGTCGGTATGTGTTCTATGATTTGCGCAAGGCTGCTCGGCGCAAACAATATTATTGCTATAGATGTAGATGATAAGAGGTTGAACATCGTAAAAGACAAGAATCTTGCTGATGTGACCATAAATCCTTTATATGACGATGTAGAAAATATTGTTGCGGAAAAAACTAATGGCAGGGGAGCTGACGGTGTAATAGAGGCTGCTGGCGGAAAAGATACTTTTGAATGTGCATGGAAAATTGCCCGCCCGAATAGTGTTGTTGCTGTGGTAGCTATGTATGAATCTGCTCAAATACTTCCTTTGCCTGATATGTACGGAAAAAATCTTATCTTTAAAACAGGCGGTGTTGATGCTATACACTGTACAAAGCTTTTGGATTATATAGCAAGCGGCAAAATAAATACTGATTTTTTGATATCAAAAACAATAAAACTTGATGATATTGTCGAGGGGTATAAACTTTTTAGCAATAAAGAAAACAATATATTAAAAATTGCTGTAACTTATGACTAGTTCTGTATTATTTTGATATGCTGATTATAAGTGTATCAGTTTTTCGAAACAGTTTTAAAAGTGTCTTATAAATCGGGTCAAATATATTGAAAAACTTCCATTTTAAATGACCGCCTTTGTCACCTTTTATGAGCCAGTAGAGATGGTTTGCCAGTCCGTATCTTTGAATTGGTTTTATATAGTTAATTTTTATACCTGCTTTTTTTAGCATTATTTTTAGTGACTTTTCATTAAAAGAGTACAGGTGGCATCTCCAGTGTGTAAAATTTGCAAATTTGCTGCATTTATAAATAGAAAGCAGTGCATCATCAGAGTTTGGAACTTCTATTATAATCTCTCCGTTGTCTTTTAAATAAGTAAGCAGTTCTTGAAGGGCTGCTACAGGGTCTTTTAAGTGTTCTAATACGTGGAACATTGTGATTGTATCGAATTTTTTGTCTATGTCGTTTAGTGATTTGAACACCTTTATGTTATTTTTTTTGAAATGGTTTTCAAGTGAGTCTTGCCGTTCTATTCCGTACACATCTGCATAATTTTTAGCCAGATTAAGAAAACCTCCTGCTCCACAGCCAAAATCCAGCAGTGCTTTTCCATTAATATGTTTTTTTAAAAATTTAAAACGTCTTTCATCATCAGGTTTGCAGTTTTGCAGCCATTTATCGATATTGAAGCTGGTTCCGTGCATCTTGCCGCTGTCATAGAAACTTTCGTCTATGTGGTCAAACGATGACAGAAACATAAGCGTACAATTGTTGCATTTTAGTACCTTTAATTCTTCAGAATCACGGAGTTTGTAGCCTGTATCGGATAAATCACTGCTGCCGCAGATATAGCACTTGTTGTTAAATTTGTTCATAGGTTTATTAAACAACATTTTGGCGGTAGATTCAATTTTTATTAAATGTATTGCAAATGATTACTGAATGAAATATGCAACAAATTTCTCTAATCTTTAGTAACAAATTTTATTTTTATAGCAAATTTATTTTTTTTTATTATTTAAAAATTATAAATTGTTTTATATTAATAGAAATAGTTTAGAGGTAATAATGCTTAATCCAATTCAACCAAATTTTGCTATAAAACCTAATCTGCAAAGAAGAAATAATATTTCTTTTGGAACAAAAATTGACCCTGACTTAAAAGATTTTGTTAATGGTTTAGTACGAAGTGAAGAAATTTACCCTAAGACACTCGATTTATTATCAAAAATCGAAAATGATGGTCAACCCGGAAAATTATTTATTGAAGCCGGAAAAATAGTATTGAAAATAAAAGATCTTCCAATACCTATAGATGAATATCTTAATGCTACAACACCAGAGGTATTAAAGGCATTAAAGAAATTAGACTATATTGAAAATCTGGATATCGTTAAAGGTAAAAGATTCTATAGAATGGTAGAAGAGTCTTCAATAAATAATCCCGGCGGGCGATATTGTTTTGATAAGTATGAATTTTATAATTCTTTAAATCCGGATCGTATAAAGAATATACAAGAATCTGCTAAAAAATTAGTAGATGAATATATAGTTGCTAGTTTTTCTGAGTTTTTATGATCTATAAAAAAATAAAAATACCCCGGATTGGACTCGCTTGAGCTGTTGGCGAGCAACACGAGCCATACAGATCAGGATGCTCGAAGAGTAGAACCAGTGAGGATTTTCCAGCAGAAAATCCGTGTAAAAGAACACATGGTTTTATTTCTTGTTACAGATGGTTTGATTATTTTAGGACACTTTGTGTTAGGGTAGAAAACCCAACCTACAACCTAGATATTTGTAACTTAATGAATAATTGTAAATTTATCGATAGAAATAGCAAAAATTTCTTTTACGATTTTTATATTTTCATACAACACAGCACAGGAGATATTAATAAATGAGAATAGACAATACTTATACACAAAGACAACCAAATTTTGGCAGACTGAAATCTATAACATACCAAAATCATTTTAATCCTGATCTATACCCTGAAGAATTTGCAAAACTTTTGAATACTGTCAAAGAATCAAAAGCGTTCAATGAATTTTTCAAACAGTATGATGTAGATATGTATTTTCATGAGGGGGAAGCTATTTTCCAAAGGGAATATATTTACATGATATTAAAAACAAAAGTCCCAAAAACTAAAGGTAACAACTTACGTCCAACACTATATATTGGTGCTGATCAGGGATTTAAGGAACCAATATGTTCCACTTATACTCTGCTTAATAGATTAACCCAAAAAATTAAAAATATAGAATTTTCAGATTTAAAATATAAACTTGATGATGCATTAAAAGAATTGGAAGAGAATGAGAAAAAGAAAAACACCAAAACGAAAGTTGATGAGATTACAGATAATCTCCTTTTACCGGAAAAGTCTGAAAAGAAAACTTTCTTTGAAAAACTATTTGGCTGGTTAAAATAATTAGCACTCTAGTAGAAGTTTGCAGTAGTATGTGGTTGAGCTTTTAGGTTGGGCATTCAGCCCAACAATGTAAAATCCCAAATTAGATTTGTAGGTTTGGGCAAGTATGCCCAACCTACAACTTGTTTGCGTACAGCTGCGTGTGAGAGGCAAAAATCTGCGCAAAAAAACTTGCCCCGGATTGGAGTCGCTTGAGGCGTAGGCGAGAGTCACGAGCCGTACGCATCAGGATGCTCGAAGAGTAGAAGCAGTGAGGATTTTCCAACAGAAAATCCGAATCGGTGAGAGTCACAATTGCAAAAAATCTGCGCAAAAAAATTTGCCCCGGATTGGACTCGAACCAACGACGCACAGCTTAGGACGCTATCGCTCTATCCAACTGAGCTACCGGGGCATTGTGCCTTGCCCTGATTATTGTCAGTTGGATAGAGCCTAATTTAAACTCACAAGCTCACCGCTTGTTTTGCCAACTGAGCTTCAGGACATTATGCCTTGCGCTTATTATTCTATAACAAACAATATCAAATTTTAACAATTATTCTGTTTTATATCCATCCGATGAATAGAAATTTGCAGCCAATCTAATAACATTAATGTATGAAAAGATTATTAATGTTATTTGCAATACTTTTGTTAGTTTCTTATCCTGTCTATTCTGCAGACTGCAATTGTCAGGAACAGATTCTCTCAGAGCAGCATATGTTTTCTGAAAAGAATGCACCCTGCGACAAGGTTGTTGTCACGAATTTGCGAAATATTATCTGTAAAGGAAATGTTTTTCAGATAGTTTTTGACTGCAAATTCTGGTCAGATAAGCAAAAAGCCGGCGATAGAGTCAATTTTACTGTTCCGGAAGCCATTTATACACAAGAAGGTACTTTGCTCATTCCGGCATGTTCAAAAGTAGTAGGTACTGTTTTAAAAATAGAAAAACCAAGAGTCTTTAATAAAAATGCAAGAGTGTATTTTAAATTTGAATGTATAGTATTTCCTGACGGCTTAGCAATGGCAATGTCCGCAAAACCATTTACAAAAGACGGTACTTTAAAAGAAGGCCCGTGGATGACAGCAGGAAAATTGGCTGCCTCGACTGTTGGGCTGGGTGTTGCAGGTGCAGGGGCAGGTGTCGGCTTTGCTTTTATTCCGAATCCCGCCAAAATCGGTACAGGTCTTGCCATAGGAATCCCGATTGGCTGCAGCGTTGGGCTTATTACTGGGCTTGTAACTCCTGGGCTAAAATACCACGCAAAAGCAGGAGAATCTATAAAACTAATCTTGTGTGATGATTTGTGTCTTTGTAAACCGAAAAATTAATTTTATAAAAATGCTTGCCTTAGAGCTGCTATCAAATAGTAAAATATATTTGTTAGCAGTATAAGAAGGAATAACAGGCATGATTTTAGATAAAGTAAATAATCCTGCAGATTTAAAGCAGCTCTCTATTGCTGATTTGAACAAGTTGGCTGACGAAATGAGAGATTTGATTATAAAAAAAGTGAACACAACCGGCGGACACATGGGGCCAAATCTTGGCATAATCGAAGCTACTATAGCTATGCATTATGTTTTCAATTCTCCTGTAGACAAGATTGTTTTTGATGTATCTCACCAGTGTTACCCTCACAAGATACTAACAGGCCGTAAAGAAGGTTTTACAAATCCTGACTTGTATTATAAATACACAGGTTACACAGCACCGGAAGAAAGCGCACATGACTTGTTTAAGGTAGGACATACGTCTACTTCAGTAAGTCTTGCTACAGGTGTTGCAAAGGCAAGAGATTTGAAAAATGAAAAATATAACGTAATTGCATTGATTGGTGACGGTTCATTAAGCGGCGGCGAAGCTTTTGAAGGTTTTGATAATGCAGCTGTACTCGGCACTAATATGATAATTCTCGTAAATGACAATGATATGTCTATTGCAGAAAACCATGGCGGTTTGTATTCAAACTTAAAACTTTTGAGAGAAACGAGCGGTAAAGCTGAATGCAATTTCTTTAAATCTCTCGGCTTTGAGTATATATATGCAGAAGACGGCAACAATATAGAAAAAATGATTGAGGTATTTAATAAGGTAAAAGATACGACTCATCCTGTTGTTGTTCATATGCGTACAATAAAAGGGCATGGTCTTCCTGTCGCAGAGCAGAACAAAGAAAGATTCCACTGGATAGTACCGGGAATGCTTGATGAAAACAATGAACTGGCAGAAATGAATTTTTCTGATGCTCCTACTTATGAATCCGTGACCAAAGATTTTATTTTAAACAAAGTCCAGCAGGACAATACTGTTATAGCTGTTTCTGCTGCAACTCCTGGTGCTTACGGGTTCACTAAAGATTTTAGGGATAAACTTGGTAAAAACTATACTGATGTCGGTATCGCAGAAGAGCATGCCGTTGCTTATGCTTCCGCACTTGCAAAAAACGGTGCAAAACCAATATTGTCTTTGTTAAGCTCTTTTGTACAGAGAACTTATGACCAGCTGTCACAGGATTTGTGTTTGAACAATTCTCCTGTTACTATGTTGATTTACTGGGGCGGTATATCCGGTGCTGATGCTACTCACTTAGGCTCTTTTGATATTCCTTTGATATCTAATATACCTAATATTGTGTATCTTGCTCCGACTTGCAAAGAAGAATACCTCAAAATGCTTGATTGGTCTGTTCAACAAACACAATATCCTGTAGCAATAAGAGTTCCTTCTTCAAACCTTGAGGAAACAGGAATTGAAGATAAAACAGATTATTCTGTATTGAACAGATATTCTCTTGTAGAAGAGGGTAAAAAAGTCGCTATAGCAGGTCTGGGTACTTTCTTTAAACTTGCTAAAGAGGTAAAAGACTATATTAAAAATGAAATGGGAATAGATGCTACTTTAATAAATCCGAAATTTATAACAGGTTTGGATAAAGATTTGCTGAACAAATTAAAAGCTGATCACTCTGTTGTTATAACTCTAGAAGACGGTGAGTTAAACGGGGGATTCGGTGAGAAAATTGCAAGCTTTTACGGTGATTCTGATATGAAGGTGCTGAACTATGGTGCTTTAAAGGAATTTACTGACAGAGTACCTCTTGACGAACTTTATACAAGATACAGATTGAAAAAAGAGTTGATTCTTGACGATTTAAGAGCTGCTCTCAAGTAAAATAATTTTATGCTACAATTATGGTATACAAAATATAGGATGAACTATTATGTATACCATAAAAGATGTAGCAGAAAAAATGGAACTATCGGAACATACTTTGCGTTTTTGGGCAAAATCAGGTTTTTTCCCTTTTGTTAAAAGGAATGCAAATAATATCAGAATGTTTTCCGAAAACGATTTGGAATGGGTAAAAATCGTAAAGTGTCTGCGAGCTGTCGGGACAGAAAATAAGGCAATAAAACGATACATTGATCTATGTATTGTCGGTGACTCTACTATTGCCGAAAGGTATTCTATTATTCAAGAAACTAAAGCAAGAGCATTAAAACAGCAGGAAGAGTTGACAAAGCAGCTTGCTATGCTCGAGTATAAAGAAAATTTTTATAAAAATCTTATTAAAAATAATTTAAAAGATACATGGAACCCTATGAACAAGCCTACATTAGAAGATGAGGCTGTCTAATATACTGTTTGGAAAAATGCGTATCAAACAATAAAAATTCTTAGTGCGTATAAAAAACTTGGCAATTTGCTGTAGATATGCAATAAAAAATACAATAAAGTTGTTGAGTTCAGAACTTGGCTACTTGAAAATGTGGCGTAGTTTTTTAATTAGACTCAATTATTATATAATGATTTTACTTACAACTACATACAAAAATAATGACTTACTCATCTGAACAATTAGCTCTATATACAACAAAACAAGCAAAGGACATAACTCAATGCGATGCGCATTTAATATGGCTATTTTTAAAATATGGAAATAGCGAGATAGTTACAAAAATAATAAGTAAAATTGAACTCAATAAACTAAAAGCCAAGCAAATAGCCGATAAAAACCCAACGAATACAATTGGAACAGATACAATTTTTTATAAAATGATATGGTGTATTAAAGAAAAACAATCATATAATGATGAACTGGATAAATTTATTACATTCATTATGTTTATGAGTGAAGTATTTAAAACATTCGGGTTGAAATTATTACCTAAAAACGAAGAAAAATATATAAAAGATTTTTGCAAATATCTTGATGCTGTCCTTGAAACGGATTATGCATTTGCAATCGACAAAAATATGATTGTTGAATATAAAATTAGTAATCTGCGTAAATATGAATACTTGAAACCTATAAATACTTATAGAGTTGAAACCAAAAATCATAAACTTAGAATGTACAATCAAAATTTTCAATCAATCATTCAAGGCTATGAAAAAATCACGAGTTTTTTGAATGTAAAAAGCCCGAAGAAATTTATAAAAATACACACAGCTATAAATCAAGCCAAACTTGCTGGGCAAAAAATAATGCATACTTGTCCTTGGTGTTTACATGAAACAAGTAGTAACGGTAGGAAATGTACGACTTGTCAGGAAATTTTAGATGAATTATATGCTGCATATATGCAAAATATAAAAACTCCCAACAAGCCTACTAATTTAAAAAATTATAAACAGTATATCAGTTCTCGTATATCCAGATGCTTAAAAAATAATAAAAATCTTTTGAAAGTGAGACAAAAAAGAGCCGAATATCTTATAAAAGAAATGGACAATGTTAAGATAAAGCCCCAAATAAAGTCACAACTTGCAAAAAAGGTTAAAGCACTATATCAAGAAGCTAAATAATACATCTTTTGGAATATAAATAATTAATTAAGCTAAAAATATTCTTCTTTTTGCAATAAATTAATGCAATATTGTAAGTTGTAGAATATATTTACAAAAATAGCACAAAATAATTCAATAGTTAAGTGTAACAAAATACCTGTTATACAAGCATTTTGGGTGATTTTTTCTGATTTATATGCATAAATATGTTTATGAAAAATTTTCGAAAAGAAAATTTTATACAAAAAACGATTTACGAATTCCAAGGGTATTCAAAGTACAAAATTAGTGAGGAGGAAGCAATAAATATACAAGAAAATCTGTTTGATTACGTAAATCTTTTAATCACATGGAATCAGAGCGAAAGTTAAGCCTAGCACATTGACAATTAAATAAGAAAGCATAGAAAAACACAAATTATGTGGTAAAAATAGCCCTGCTGTAATTTACAGCTTAAAAAAAATATCGAACAGATGTTTATATTGCTGATGGTATCTATACATATCAGAAGCAAGAATGACACTTATTTATATTTTTTTTCAGCGAGCTACGCTCGCTTTAAATTTAGTCGGTAATCTCTACACCACAAAGCAGTATATGGGCTAGAAAGCTTTAAGAGATAAATAAAATACCGACTTTTTTTATAATAAAGCCAAGAAAGGAGAAACAAAATGGCAATAAAAACTAAAATTTTCTATCAAGTATTTCAAAATATTGATGGTTTTTGCACGGCGACGCAAATAAAAAGAACTCAACTGAAATTAATTCTTAATTGTAAAAAGTATTTCACCAGAACATTGCATAAACAAGACAAAAAACGAGAGTTAGAAATACCAAATGGTAGCTTAAAAGCACTACAAAAAAAGATAAATGCACATATCCAAAGTTGCTTAAAAGCACCTGATTACCTATATTCTGGCTATAAAGGAAGCAATTATGTTAAGTGCGCAAAAGTGCATCAGAACTCAAAAGTAATTGCTACTGTTGATATTTCAGACTTTTATCATAGCTGTAAAGCAGAACATGTTAGAAGTTTTTTCAAAAACAAACTCAATACTGATGAAGAATTAACTGATATGTTGGTTAAATTAACGACATTTCATGGCAGCCTGCCAACTGGCGCACCAACAAGTCAACTACTGGCTTTTTGGTCTTATAAAAAATGCTTTGATGAAATTAACGAACTAGCTAAAGCAAAAAATCTGAAAATGACTTTATACGTTGATGACATTGGTTTTTCAGGTGATTTTATAAAGTTTGATGAATTAATTTCAGAAGTTGCAAAAATACTGAACAAATACGGATTCAAACTGAATAATAACAAAAACCGAATACAAAAAAAGGGAACAAAATTATATCTCGGGGTCGGTATAACAAAAGATAAACGGCTTGCGATACCTAATAATCTCGGTTTTTCAATAATAAAAACCATTAAAAACAGAAAAATTAAAGATTTATCACCGAAAGAAATTGCACGACTATTAGGCTTAATCGCGGCAGCACAACAAATCGAGCCAAATAAATTCAAAATGCTTAAACGGCAGATACTTAAACAACAGAGAAAAAATTGTTCTATTTGAATAGTTAATTCTTCTGCTTTAAGCCCCCTAGCAATAGTGGGGGCTTTTTGCTTAAAATCAATGAGTTAATTCATTTTTAATACATAAGATATTTCCTTTAAACACAAACAATACGCAAAAATTTCGTATATATTATTAAATATTTTATTTAACCTCAATATGTTTTAAATAATTGTATAAATTGGGTACAGAGGTATTAAACTGTTCTGCAATGATTGTTTTGGGTACTTTTAATCTTATTAACTGTAAAATTCTATCTTTGTGTATATCAAGTTTTGATTTACCTTTACCACGAGGTCTGCCGAGCTTTGCACCGTTTAATTTTTTAGCATTAAGTGCTTCTTTTGTGCGTATGCTTATTAAATCACGCTCTATTTGTGCAACAAGCGCAAAAACAGTTGAGGTGATTGTTGATGTAATTGTTTTGTCGTTATTTGAAAAATTTTCTTTTAAAGAATAAAGAATGATACCATTTTTGCTTGTATAATCAATAACCTCAAAAATTTGTGATACCGAACGTGCAATACGTGAAAGTTCAGGAACAATTAAAATATCACCTGATTCCATTTTAGTTAATAGCTTGCCTAGTTTTCTGTCTTTAAAATGAAGTTTACCGGTGATGTGTTCTTCTATAAACTCGACATTACCGAATTTATGATTGTTTGCAAAATCCAAAATCGCATGTTTATTTTTTGTTGTGTTTTGTTCAAGTGTACTTACTCTAATATAACCAAAAACGCTCATAATACCTGCCTTTCAAGTAAAAACGTATAAACTGTATTTTTACTTTACGCTCTCGTAAAACAAATTACGACCGTTTTTGTTTTATTGGTTTATAAATCTTTAACGAACATTATACATTAATACTTTTGAGTTAAAATAATAAGAAATATGTGGTGGGGGCTAAATGAAAAAGAAATTTAAAGAATTCTACAATCCTAACTTTAAAGAACTTTGGAATAATTGTACTTTTGTTTTTGATACAAGTGTTTTATTAAATCTTTATAGAATGAATGATGAAAGTAAAGACGCCTTTTTAGAAGTTATGGATAAAATCAAGGATAGGCTTTGGATTCCTTATCAAGTGGGTTATGAATACCATAAACATAGAATAGAAGTTATTAATGAAGTAAAAAATAAGGCTGAAAAATTAAAGGATGATGTCAATAAGGATATACGAAGTCTTAAAGACAAATTAAACGAATTATTTAAGCAAACTAAAAATTCGAAACATGATAAAGAGAAGACAACAAATATTTTAGATGCAGCAGAAAAAGTAATTAACGAAAGTATTAATAATGCTTGTAAAAAAGCTAATGAAAAAACGAGCAAATTAATTAATAATGATGAAATACAAGAAAAATTAAATAAACTATTTGAATCAAGAGTTGGTAATAAATTTGATGATAATAAATTAAATGAACTTTATAAAGTGGCTGAGGAACGTTATAAAAATAAAATTCCTCCAGGATACAAAGATAATGATAAAACAGGAAATCTAAAATATTCTGACTATGTTATTTGGTCTGAAATTATTAATTTTGCAAAAGCCAATAATGTTTGTATCATTTTTGTTACTGCGGATGAGAAAAAAGATTGGTGGCAAATATATAATGGTAAAAAGACTTGTTTACCGGCATTGAAAAAAGAATTTTACGATTGTGTTGATAAAGAATTTCATATGTATACCCCTGAACAATTTTTAGAAAAAGCAAAAGAGCATTTTGGATTTAAATATTCAGAAGATGTTATTGATGAAATAAAAGCAGTACGAAGACAAGATATTGGGCTGCCAAGACGTGAAATAATGAAAACTAAACAATTAAATCACTTTTATCCAAAAACAAATGAGTATAAACAAACAGTTCAATTAATAAACTTGTTGCTTTCTTCATCAAATTCTTTGGCAGAATTTAATAACAAAATAGTAAAGGTTTTTAAATTAGAGGATACTGCACTTTTACGCCGTTTTGTTGCTATATTACAAAAGGAATATGTCTTTGGCAGAGCAACCAATGTTGCGGTTAATAACTTAGCTAATTATATAATTGAAACTCAACAATTAATAAATGATAATCAATTAAAAATTGTTGACATTTATAACATGAACAATGATTTTGACCCATTTGAAGAAGATGACGACTATAATCCTTTCGATGATTAATCCCTTTTATATTAAATAAAAGGAGCAAAAATGGATATACAGCAAGAAATAAACAATGTAGAACAACAAATTCAAAACGAAAAAGCCCGTCATAACAAAGAGATGGATAGGCTAAAACAAAGAAAGTTGCAATTACAGGATAAAAAACATTTGTATGCAAAACGTAATAAAAAGGAAGCACAACAGGCTTTGTATCAGTGGAAAGATATTAATATACCCGAAAACTGCGATATCAAGGAATTAAACAAATATTTTCAAATGCTTTTTAATTAATATGAATATATAAACATTTTTCATATTCATCGCAATCTTGTTCAGAACCAAATGGTGCAAATAAAACCCAAGCATTTTTATTTTTTATACTAAAAGTATTATTAAATTTTTCCTTAGAAAATGTTGGGTCATCACTAGAAAACATATACTTTGTATTATAGCTACAAGATAAAAGCATATACTTATTTTTAGAACTGTGATTAAAGTTTATTATATCATTCTTTCTATCTGCACATGTGATGATTTCATAGTCAGGGAATAATTGTTTAACTTCATTTATTGAAAGCTCTTTTGATTGAAAATTATTATTTTCAAAATTAACGCTATAAAATTTATTTTCAGTTATACCTAAATAGTATAAATTATTATTTTTAATAAATACTATTGGAACATCAGAAGGTGAAAAAATTTCTTGTGATTGATTATCTTTTCTAATGACAGAAAACGTTGTATAGCCCATACTGCCTTCGGGGGGATTTTCTTTTAGTTCAATTTCATCTTGATTTATTATTTGATTAGCTTGTTTAATTTTCCAGATTTTGGTTGATATAGAGTAAATATAACTATTGTTCTGTTCGTCTATATCGGTATCTTCTTTTTGTGTTTTTTGTTGTACTGGCATTTCAAAATATGGTTCTTCTTCTGGAAACTGTTCATAATAAGCTTTCAAGTATGGATACCAATCAATTTTATATAAACTATTTGCGAATTTATCAGGGTTCGAAATAATTTTTTGTAGAAAAGGAACAAATTTGGAATCTGGATATTTGAAAATATAACGATTGTACTCATCTACCCACTTTTTGTCTAATCTATATTGTGTATCTGATATATACAATTTATGATATTTACCCCAAACATATTCCTCGCTATAATCATGCAGCAACAAATGGACTTCTTTTGAGTTGTCCCAATAAGGATATTTTTTTATAAATCCCTCCCATCGTGCAATTCTATCTCCTAAAACAGAAGGTTTTAAAACCGAACTGCCATCTCCCATATAAGGTAGTTTTTCTTGTGAACGAATTTTTAAAAATTCTTGCCAATCTTCCGGTAAATATTTTGAAAAAGTGTTGTAAAGAAATTCAGAATCTTCGACAAAGAAAAAATTAATTCCAAAATATGTTGATGGATAAAGACCTGTTTTTTCAAATGCTTTTCTGAAATTTAATAATTGATTGTAAGCACCATCACCAGCCAAACAACATTTAAAATCTTGATAATTTATATCAGAATCGATAATTTGCTTACAATAGTTTTCTCTCTGTTCATCACCTTGTTCTATTGTTTCTCCCTGATAAACGTAAAAACTATCCGAATTTTGAGCAATTGTATTTATGTATTCTCTATAATTTTTAAATATCTTTAATTTGTCTTCTTTGGTCAAATTTCCATATTTTAAAGCTAATTTTGTATATTTAGCTAACTTTTTAAAATAATCAATAGAATTTTCATAATCAGAAAAATCATATATTAAAGTAATATCTTTGTTTTTGACATTATCGAGATAATATTTATATTCACTAGCGGTTGTATAGAGTTTTGGGGATACAAGCAAGAATGCAATGGCAGCTATAGAACAAATGAATATAATTGCTTTTTGAGAAATGACAAATTTGTCAAAACATATCTTTTCTCCGCACTTAGAACAATATTTTTGTTCTTTATTTACTTCGTTTCCACAGTTCTTGCAAATCATAATTATCGCCTCCCACTTGAAAAAGACCATACTAAGGCAATAAACCAACCTATTATACTCCAGCCAAAAAGTAAATTAATCACAAAAATTGCTGTAGAGTATGGATTTTGCTTTATTTCAGCAATCCACGACGGTAGAAAATATATCCACAAACCAATAGCTCCAAATATTGCTATCAAAAATGAGGCAAACCAATCATTGTTGAAATTATATGAAATGAATAAAGTAATTAAGAAAACTATTATTGACAGAATGCTGTAGCAGCCATATTGAGGTCTATTTTCTACCCATTCGCCACAACTGGTGCATTTTTTAGCATTTATGGGCAATTCTTTTAAACAGTAAGGGCATTTCTTTGTTGGGACGGTATTTGTTGACTGTTCAGCTGAATAAATATTATTATGTTCATATGATTTTTTGTTTAATTGTTGTGTTTTTATAGACAAAGATTCACCACAATATTTGCAAAATTTACTTCCCTTATCATTTTCTTTCTTGCATTTTGGGCAGATTGTGGAGAATTCTTCTTTAACCGGAGTTCCACAATTGGTACAAAATAAAGAATCAGAATATAATTTGGTACCGCAATTTGGGCAAAATATATCGACTATAGCAAGGTTGTCTGACTTAGCTATAGATTCTTCACTAGTCTCTTTATCATCGGTAACAGAATATTCAATAGAATGTTCTATTTTATCTTCTTGTATATCTGGAGATTTTTTTATTTTAGGTATTGGATTTATTGGTGTATCAACTTTATCTATTTCCTTAAAAAGAAAATGGTAAATAGCTATTATAACACATATTATAAGAATTACGAAAAAAATAAATACTTCTATTTCCATTATTTACTCCAAATAATTTTTACAGTGAACATTTTGCATACATTAGATAGATTATAATTTTTTTGACAGTCCTTCTACTTATAGCTTCCAACTTTTTTACCATATTTATCATATTGTATTGTCAAACCAGAAGAATTTGTCTTTAGCGAACCGGTCTTTTTACCGTACTTATCATAAATTGTTGTTGTTCCATTACTTTGGTTTGTTTTGTAACTTCCGATTTTTTTGCCGTATTTGTCATATTTATATATAGTTTCTGCAAAAGTTATATTTGCAAAAATCGATATTGTTAAAATTACAAGAAATAACTTTTGCATACTTTCTCCTAAATGACAATATTTTTAAATACTCTTTTGGAAAAAGAGTATAACATTTTTTAAAATAAAATACAAGTAATAATTTTTTAGCATTATATCTGTAAATCCATGATATATAGGCTTTTTTGGTGTATTTTTATACGTGTCTATTTGTCTGTAGATGACAAATAGTAAGAGATGGATAATAAACCTTATGAAGACAAAAATAAGGTTGAAACGTAAAATTTTAAAGGCTCTTGGAGCAAGAGTTAAAGAACTGCGACAACAAAATGGTATTTCGCAGGAAAAATTAGCCTTTGAGATTGGTGTTGACCGTACGTATATAGGGGCTATCGAACAAGGTAAAAGGAGTCCGTCAATTTATTGTCTTTTTACAATTGCGCACTACTTAGGATTAGAATTAAAGGATATTACTACTTTTGAAATTCTTTAGGACTATAACCTAATTTTATTAATTTATTTCTACAACAATTAACAATATTTTTATCAAATAAATCGTGAAAACGTTCACAAATTATTGCTTCCATTGTTTCATTTAATAATGATAATTCCCACATTTTAGTAACTCCATCAGAGTGCTCTTTAAAAAGCAGTCTTTTGACCAAATCTTGAATATCATTACTATCTTTAACTTTTTTTCTTAACTCAATAAAACGTGTTGGTACATATCCTCTTTCTTTAGATTTTTCAATACCATCATCAAGTGCAGCTAAGAACTCTTTTTCTCTTTGATTTAGTTGACCTTTTAACATACAAATACTCATTATTATTATGATATTTTATTATATCATAAATCTTAAAACATTCTATTTGCACCGTCTATAAACTCTTTTAACCGTTCTTAAATTTGATTTGAATATACAAACCAACAGGTCACGCAAATTTGGGTATTATGTTAAAATACGTTTATGGAAAACAAAGCCGTTATTTATGTAAGAGTGTCATCAGAAGAACAACACCGCGAGGGGTTTTCAATTGCTGCTCAAATTGATTTACTCAAAGATTATGCTGTACAAAATAACTTTAAAGTTGTAAGACTTTTTGAGGAAGCACAATCAGCTAAACAGTCGGGCAGAGAAAAATTTAACGAAATGGTGCAATTTCTAAAGAAACACAAAGACGTTAAAGACATACTTGTTGAAAAAACAGACAGGCTGTATCGAAACTTTAAAGATTACGTAACAATCAGCGAAACTGATTACAACATACATCTTGTAAAAGAACATACGGTTTTAACAGCCAACTCAAACTCGCATGAGAAAATGATACACGGCGTAAAAGTCGTTATGGCAAAAGGTTTTATCGACAATTTACGTGAAGAAATACAAAAAGGCAGACTGAAAAAAGTCGAAATGGGCTACATAATAGGTCAAGTTCCTTACGGGTATAAAAAACTTGACCCAAGAACTACAATTATTGACGAAGAAACCGCACCTTTTGTGCGAAGAGCATTTGAATTGTTTTCAAAGGGTGATATTTCACTTAAAAAACTTTCACAACAACTTTATGATGAAAAATACATTTACAAAAGCACGATACCGATAATTTCCGCATCGCATTTGGCTAATATACTTAAAAACATCACATATACAGGTGTTATACCATACAAAGATAAATTTTATGAGGGTAAACATGAAGCAATAATCTCAACTGCAATGTTTGAAAAAGCACAATGTGCATTCAAAAAAGACAATAAACCGCTTTATCGTAAAAATCATGACTTTATTTTAGGCGGTTTAATCAGGTGTGCAAAGTGTGGAGCAGCTATTACCGCAGAGATTAAAAAGGACAAGTATATTTATTACCATTGCACTGGGGCTTACAAAAATTGTCCTCAAAAAGGAATATGGCTGCGAGAAGAAGAACTAATGAAACAGGTTGATAAAGCTGTAAGAGCGGTAAGTGTCAACGAAAAACACATAGAATATATAAAATTAGGGTTGAAAGAAAGTTTAAACGATAAAAATGAATATATAGAAGAAAAAATTGCACGTATCCAAAAAGATTCTGAAAAACAAAGAAAACGTATAAAAAATATATTCATAAAACTATTAGACGAAGATGGTGACACATCTGTACTTGAGGAAATAAGAAAAGAGTGTCAAGTAAAGTTAGAAGAAAATAATGCCCTGTTAAATGCTTATATGCAGGCAGACAAAAAATACTATGACACAGGCGTTAAATTAATAGACATGCTCAAAAATGCTTATCAGGCTTATTCTAAGCAAAAAAGTTCTGAAAAGAGAAAGATGATTAAAATACTTTTATCGAACTTAAAGTTAGAGGACGGAAAGCTAAGCTATACTTACAATTTGCCGTTCAGATATTTCGTTAATTTTGCATCTTGTAAAGAAAAATACCCTGGATTGGATTCGAACCAATGACCTACCGCTTAGAAGGCGG
>ERZ1643251.105-NODE-105-length-149925-cov-75.825102_pt1 | contig 149925 bp, 102 predicted proteins | sample MGYA00579261_ERZ1643251 | MGnify/ENA primary metagenome ERZ1643251 (study PRJEB29033, sample SAMEA4952267) | chicken gut metagenome | biome: Broiler Chicken; feature: Gastrointestinal Tract; material: Caecum | place: Ireland | collected 2018 | study: Broiler... | reverse complement strand
GTGTCATTCTGAGCGGCGTCGCAAACGGCACTTCATTTCGCGTTTCGGCATGAATGCAAACCGCTTACCATTCGTTTGTTTGCTCAGAATGACAGTATAGGCAAAAATCATCCACAACTTTTATTTTTTCTTTTTTATTTCTTATTTCCGCTAGGTTATGTCATCCTGAGCGAAGTCGAAGGATCTAGTGCGGATACTTTCGTTGTTTATCGCTGATTTCTTAAAATTCACTATTGACATCTTGCTTGTTATGGCGTATAATTTAGTTATAAGAGGTGTGAAATGAATTTTCAAGAATATTTGGCTATTAGAAATATGGAAAATCCGCTTGATTTTGTTACTAGAATTGTTGTTAGGTCGGTTTATCCTGAAGCATATTTTGTTAGTCCTTGTTTAAATAATGGCGTTGTCTTTGTGAAAGAAAAATACAACTCAGAAGGTGTCTATTTTGATGTCTATGGCAATATGGCTAAGACCACCTATGAGGACCCTGTCACTAAAAATCGTATAGCGGTGGATATTCAAGAGGCTCTTGTTCCTACGAAAAATGGTTATAAAAAAGAGACAGAGTATGTAGGCGACTTGTCTGTTGAAAAATTGAAAGACTATCTTCTCGTTTGTCCAATGCTATATACAGCGCTTGATGATGACACGATAAAAAAGCACGGCGATAGCTTGCTTCAAACTTCTGTTGACTCATTGCGAAAACATTTTAAGTTGTTTTGTTGGCACGGTTTAGATAGAGGTTTTAACGATAGATACGTTCATAATATACGAGGTGCTGCGCTTGCAAGTAATATTACAGGCGGACTTAATAATCTATACCGAAAATACTTAGAGGCGCAAGACTATGTCAGCGAAGAGTCGATTAAGAATGTGCTTAAAAAATGCAAAAGTGAAGTGGTTGACATTGAAAATTATCAAGCAAGGGTAGAAAAACTGTTTGCACTTTCTACGGATTGTGTAAAGGAGGGATTTTAAAATGTTTTTAGGTAAATTGATTGAAGGTGTGAAAGGAAAAATTGTGGCGCAAAATAAAGTTATGGAAGAGAAAAAGAAAGAGCGTTTTAAAGAAAGACAATATAAAAGATTTTTTGTTAAGCCTAGCGATTTTAACGAAGGTATGGCGGTTATCAATGTGCGAGAGGGCAAGAGGGTTTATCAGACATATATGTATGAGTCGGGCGAAATTATGCCTCTCAAACTTGAGTATGCTTCGCAATTTGAAAACGGACTTGCTAAGGTGGAAACAAGAAGCGGGCGACTTTGTGTGATTGACAAGACTGGTTCTATGTGGGATGCTTACACCGAAAAACTTAAGCGTGTCAATGACAATGTGGTGCCTGTGACCGAGGATAGTCAAGAGGTTAAAATTTTAAGAAAACTCTATAATTCTCCAAGCGAATTCAAAAAACTTGCCACAAAGTGGTTTAGAGATGAGATGTTTATCGTGTCATGTGTAACACAAATTGAAGAGGGTTTGAAAGCAAAAATTGATGCGGGCAAAGTTCCATCAAACTTCAATGAATATGTTTTAAAACTCAAGAAAGAAATAAGAGAAAAGATTGCCTCAGAGAAAGATAGGGTTGAAAATATCGAAAGAAAAGAAATTTGCCGTAGGATTATTAGGCTTAACAACGAAAGACTTTTAGAAAAGGAAAAAGTAAACAAGAAGGAATTTTTAGCTAGTGAATTTGAAAAAATTTAATGTGTAAAATTATTACACATTTTATTTTTTTTTAGGATTAAATATTTGTTAAGAATATAATTTTTTTATATATTTTTCTTTTCGTTATTAACGCAAAAAAATTTGTTTCAAAATATCATATATTTCGACATAATTAATAATAATAAAACAAAATATATTTTGGCTTTTTATCTCATTTATTATATAATTTATTTGTTGTTAAAAAGGAGGTAAAAAGTTGATGAAAAATAACGACATATTAAAAAATTTTGCTTTAAGAGCTAAGAATAAATTGCTCGGCAAAGACAATAGAGTTGGCGTAAACACAAAGATTAAAACAATATCATTTAGAGATGATGCGTTTAAAGAGAAGGTGGAATATTTAATGGATAAAGAGGACGAAATTTTCAATCCTATGCATTTTCTGATGGATGATAAAGTTTTGAAATCACTTGACAGTCAGCAGAGAGAAAGGTATCTTTTGATGACTATTGATAAATATAACCGCTATAAAGAAGAAATTACGATGGAGCGTAGTTGTTAACAATATCGCTCCATTTTTCATATATCACTGTATGGAAAATTTTATTGATAAAAGTGTTAAGGTTATTGGCGATTGTTCTTTCGGCAAAGGTGTTAAAATTCTAGGAAATTCTGTGATAGAAAATTCTATTATCGGCGACAATGTGGAGATTAAAGATAGCTATGTCACGGAGAGCGTCATAGGAAACGATGCTAAAATAGGTCCTTATGCCAATCTAAGAAAAGGCACCCATATTTCTGATGGCGTTAAAGTTGGTTCGTTTGTGGAAATAAAAAATTCTAAAATCGGGAAATTTTCAAAAGTGCCTCATCTTTCTTATGTGGGAGATGCCGATGTAGGTGAGCGCGTCAATATCGGTTGTGGCGTTGTGTTTGCAAATTATGACGGAAAGGTTAAAAGAAGAAGCAAAATTGGTAACGATGTCTTTATCGGGTGCAATGTCAATATTATTGCTCCGGTGAGTATTGCCGATGGAACATATATTTGTGCGGGAACGACCGTGACAAAAAATACGGAAGAAGGTGATTTTGTTATTGGTAGAGTTAGGCAGGAAAATAAAAAGAGGTAGGGCGAACGCGCGCTAGGCATGTGCCTAGCCAGCCTTTCAGGCTGTGGAAAATTTTTTTGACAGGGTGTGTTTTTTTAGTTAGCACTGTGCAAAAAAATTTTCTGCGCGTTCGCCCGTGAAATAAAAATATGTTATCATATTTACTAGTTATGCTTGTAAATATTTTTTATTTTTGTTACAATATGCATAAGAAGGTGAAATTGTGAAGTCTATTTATAAATATTATAAGGAAAGATTGATTGAAATAAGCGGAAAAAACAGAAGCTTATATTCTAAAACCATCTCAAAAAAATACGCCTACGATTTAGGTGCTATTATTGGCAATGACAAGGAAGAGATGGATGAGTTTTTGACTTTTTTGTGGAAAGGCAAAAGAAGTAGCTATGCGCTTATCAAGAAAGAAGCAAAGGAGAGAATTTATCAGGCATTTAATCTTGATGGCAAGCTTAAAACATTATACAAAGACCAAAGCGCTATGTCCAACGACGAAAAGAGATTAGAAAATCTTAGGCGTGAAAGACTTAAACGCGAAGAGGGCAAAAAGATAATCTCTTCACAAGTCAGTGCGTTAAAACTGTTGAAGAGAGAGATTGAAGAGTTTGCGAAAGAAACAGGTCGATATGAACTTTTTATCGGCTATCCTTTTGTGACGGGTTATCTTAATAAAGATATAACCATAAAAGCGCCACTCATTCTCTTTCCTGTGGTTATCAATGTTGAAAATGACAGCACAGTATCAATTGAAGCTAAACACGATGAGTATGTTCAGTTTAATAAGGTGCTGATGCTTGCCTATGCCAAGGAACATCGCCTTAATAATGAAGGTATGATTATGGAGTTTGACAATCTTATCGATTACAAACTCAAATCTGTCAAGGATGTTCTTGAATATCTCTCCGCTTATGGCTACAAGTTCGAGTTAGAGCGAAGATTTGACAATTCTTTTGTTAAGTTCGATGATATTAAAGAGCAGAACTTTAAATATGATTCGATGAGGGTGATAAATTCGTGTGTGATTGGAAGATTTCCTCTTGCTAATTCTATTTATAATGACTACTCTCTTTTAGAGAAAAAGCGACTTTCTTCTATGGCGATTGAGCAGTTGCTGGTTGGCAAGAGCGCGAAGAAAAACAAGAAATACGATGAAAGGATTTATACCATAAATGACCTTGACTATGCACAAGAAAACGCCATACAAAAATTGAATGAAAGTGGCAACATGGTTATATATGGTCCTCCTGGAACAGGTAAATCTCAGACTATTGTCAATATAATTTCGGACGCGCTTTGCAAAAATAAGCGAGTGCTTGTTGTTTCACAGAAAAAAGCGGCACTTGATGTTGTTTTCAATCGTCTTAAAAATCTAAATTCTAAATGTATGTTTATCACAGACGCCGAGAAGAACAAGGTGGCTTTTTATGAAAGATGTAATCAAATGCATCAAGCTGTCATGGGCAGTGGAAAGGTGTTAGATGACAAAATGGCGTTTGACCTTGTTGAAAACAATATAAAAGCAGAAACCAAAGAGCTTCAAACAATCTCTGACGCATTATTTAATAAAACGCCTTTTGGCTTATCTCTTCAAGAGATGTATACAAATTCAGCTAAAATCGGCAAAAAGAGCAATGACTATGTGCTTTATAAACTCATGCTCAAAAACAAGGAGTTGATGGCTATGGATTTTAAGAGCCTATCTTCCACGTTGCGGGTGATAAGAGAAAAGAACAAGGCAAGTTTATATTATAGATATATCGAGCTTAAAAAGAACAATCCGCTTATTGACCACATCAAAGCCAAAGTGGAAATTCATGTCATAAATCAGACAAAGGCGTATTTGAAAGAGCTGATTGCTAAAAACATTGTGCCTTTTGACACTGCAAAACATCCACACGCAAGACAGCTTATGATTTATATGCTGGAAAATGGCGTGGAAACCACCGACCAAATGAAACCGCTTGTAAAGATGATTGCAGAGGTAGAAAACAAAAAACTTCACAATGCCCTTAATTGGTCAAAGGTGTTTTTTCCAGCATATCCTTTTGTCAAACATGCTATGAATAAAAAGGAAGAGGAAATTGAAAAGAATTTTGATAATACCATGCAAGATATTCAAAATTATATTTCTAGTTACTCTCTTTTGAATAAAGTGCTTGACCGTAAGGGATATTTAATGACTATCGACAATATAATCAACGGTAATTCTATCTTTTTGCGACTACTACTCAACGCTCTTGATGATTATCTTGAAATACGCGATGTCAATGTTGCGCTTCAAGGCTTAACGGAAGAGGAAAAGACCATTCTTAATTTTGCTTATGAAAATTCTAAAAATGCGCGTCAATATCGTGATATTATAGAGAAGATTTTAGAGATAAGAATTTATCACGAAACAATAAAATATGAAGAATTAAACAAGGACAAGCTTTCAAAGATTATAGATTTTGAAAATATCAGAAACAGAATTTTATCACTAAAAAAGGATGAAAAAGAGATTTCCAAACGCATTTGTTTAGGAAAATTTAAAGATGAATATATAGATTACTACAATAACAGCGAAGAAAACAAAAATTATCTTTTCCAAATTACAAAACAACAAGGGCTTTTGCCAATTAGAAAGATGATGGATTTATATGGCGATTTTCTGTTGCGACTTTTCCCTTGTTGGCTTTTGTCGCCTGAAAGCGTATCGACAATCTTTCCGCTTAAAAAGGAAATGTTTGACATCATCCTATTTGATGAAGCAAGTCAGGTGTTTATAGAAAACACTTTGCCAACAATCTATCGCGGGAAGCACATTGTGGTTGCGGGTGACTCTAAACAGCTTCGACCAACTGCCACTTTTGTCAAGCGCTATATGGGAAATGACAGCGATGATGAGTTAGACCTAGCCACGCAAGCGGCGCTTGAAGTTGAAAGTCTTTTAGACCTTGCCACTTCGCGTTTTAATAGCACAAATTTAACCTATCACTATCGTAGCAAGAATGAAGAGCTTATCAATTTCTCTAACTATGCTTTCTATGATGGGAAACTGCAAATTGCTCCTAATATTTCAAAAAATGTCGGCAACAAGCCGATTGAGAGAATAAAAGTAAATGGCAGATGGCTAGGAAGAAAGAATGATGAAGAAGCAAAAGCGGTTGTTGCTCTCCTTAAAAAACTCTTAAAGAATAAGAAAAATAAGTCATCTATTGGAATTATAACCTTTAACACCGAACAAGAAAATGCCATTGAAGACGCAATTGACGCAGAGTGCCAAAAAGATTCTGCTTTTCGTGATGCCTATCTTAGAGAGCAAAACAGGAAAGAGGACAACGAAGACACCTCAATCTTCATAAAGAATTTGGAGAATGTTCAGGGTGATGAGCGTGATATAATAATATTCAGTATCGGTTATGCTCGAAATGAATATGGCAAGGTGGTGGCGCATTTTGGACCATTGTCTATTGAAGGTGGCGAAAACAGGCTGAATGTGGCTATCACGCGTGCCAAAGAGAAGATATATGTTGTGACGAGCATCGAACCAGAGGAATTACTTGTTGAAGGCACAAAGAATGCAGGGCCTAAGATATTTAAAAGCTATCTAAAATATGTCAGGGCGGTGTCTAATAAAAAACCAAAAGAAGTTCAATATGTTTTAGACAGTTTTAAACCTGCCTTACCACAAGTGAAAGATGAGGACGTGATTAATCAACTAGAAAACGACATCAAGGAAGAACTTATTAAACTTGGTTACAGCGTAGAGACAAACTTAGGAAATACCAACTACAAAATTTCGCTTGCTGTCTATGACAAAGGGCTAGATAGATATCTTTTAGGCTTAGAGTGTGACTATATGGCATATAAGAGTAGCGGGTCAATTTTGGAGAGAGATGTTTATCGCAATAAATTTTTGGAGTCGCGCGGTTGGACGATTATGCGTATATGGAGTCGTGATTGGTGGATGAACAAAGACAAAGTTATTGCAAATATTGTTAAAGTCATCAATGCTAACAAGAAAAAACTTATGGCGTAGGTGTTTATATGAGAATAGGAATAGATTTAGACGGAGTTGTTTTTAACTCAGAAAATTATATTGCGTCCTTTATTGAGCTTACCTATATGGACAAGATTGTTGATGGCGAACTCAATTTCAAATCTAGTAGCACCAAAAAACGCTATAATATACCTGATGCTGACTTTGATACCATTTTGAAAGTGTATGAAGAAAGCGTGAGCAAAAGCCCGCTCATGCCATTTGTAAAAGAGGCGTTTGGTTATTTAAAATCACAAGGCCATGAATTATATATAATAACAGCAAGAGGCAGAATTTCAAAAAAGCATATTTCTTTAACAAAAAGGCGTCTTATAAAAGAACGAATTAAAGCGGATGGTTATTGTTTTTCGCAAACTGATAAAGCAAGCACTTGTAAGATGCTTGGGATAGACATCATGATTGATGATGACTATAATGTAGTTAAAAGTGTTGCTAAAAGTGGTATTAAATGTTTTCAGTTTGTTTCAGATAGAATGCTTTTGGTGAAAAATAAAAATGCCGAACCTGTCTATAATTGGGGAGAGGTTTGCAGAAAAATTAAAATTATAGAAAAAAGGTGATATAATTTTATCATCTTTTTCTATATTTATCTCGCATATTTATTGCTGGCTAAATATCGAATTTTTGCCACAATATTTTTTATAAATTTAAAAACATAAAAAATAAATTAAAAATCATATTTTTTGTTATTTTTTATGTGTTTTTTTGTTATTTTATTTAAATTTTTATTTTTTATTTAAGTTTAATTAATTTAGTTATTATATATTCATAGTGATTTGGCAAAAATCTTAACATGGATTTTCTCGTCATTGCGCTAATTTTGGTAAATGGCTTTGTTGGTTTTTATAGAGGTGCTGTAAAAATGCTGTTTTCATTGTTTAGGGTGGCACTCCTTCTTCTTTTATGTTATTATTTATCAGAACAACTAGCGAACTCTTTGGTTGGGGGTGCGCTGTGGCAACATGTTTATGAATTTTTAAAAGGTATCTTTGATGATGTGTTGCCGGGCGAATTTCAAAATATGAGTGAGGTGTTATATTCGGTAGGCTTTTTGTCAAATGCCGTTCTACGAGTTGTCTTGCAAACGGTTTTAAAAAATATCACCTTTGAGGGCGATATGAGTTTTGGTGAGATAGTTGCTCCTTCTTTAACATTGATATTTTTAAAGGTAGTTTTGTTTATCTTGCTTTTTATTTTGTTGTCAGCCATATTTAAACTTATAGATTTTATTCTGAGAAAGTGCATAAGTTTTGCAGGGTTCGGAAGAATAGATCGTCTGGCAGGATTTTTTCTAGGTCTACTTAAAGGTTTTGTCATTTCTATGTTGGTATTTGTTGTCTTGACCGCTCTTTCAAGTTTGAATATAAGCGAGAGGTTGACAAGTTTTGTCGAAAGCGGATTGGTTTCTTCTTATTTATACAATCACTATTTTTTAAATATTTTCAATTTGTTTTATTAGGTCGTTGTGTATTTATATTGGAAGTCAAGCTGAATATTAATTGGTCTATGATGTTGTAGTTCATATTGTATTAAATGTCTTAAAATATCTCTTGTAAAATGTCGCCGTCATAGACACATTCAATGCTTGGAATGTTGTTGACAGCTTCTTCCAAGTTGTCGATTTTATTGTTTAAAGTGACGATGAAAACAGTTTCAATAATTATACCCAAAATTAGCAAAATAATTAAAACAACAGAAAAAATAGAAAAAAAGGATTTATTAGTTTTTTCTTTCTTTTTTTCTTCGATATTTAATTCTTTTTTTAGTTTTTCTTTTGATAATTTTATCTTCATCATTTTTCTCAATTTTATTGTAGCATAAATCAGGGCTTATTGCAAGAAAATTAGAGGAAATAAAACGCTCGATTGCAAAAGACAAAAAGAAGATAAATATGGTGTAAAATCTAAATTGTCCATAATTAAATTTTAAATTGACAAAATAAAAAATAAAAATGGATAAAAATACGCCCAAAAATGCAAAAAAATTAATAAAAAAGCTAATTTTTATGTGTTTTTTTAAAATATTTATAAAATCGAAAATAATTCCCGACAAAAATCCCGATATAATCAGTATTAAAAATATCATGGGTTGGCTTAATGTTTCATAGAGCATTATTTAAAAATCCTCTTTAACAAGCCTACCTTTTCGCGCCTTTCAGAAAATTTGACATCATTGATTTGTCCGGAAAACTTAACCTCGTGGTTGTCTAAATCAAGTTTTGTAACTTCCAAATTGTTGCCAGATATTGTCAACATCCCGCCATCTATTTCTACAACTGCTTCTTTGGCGGTGGAGGCAGTAACACGCGTTGCACCTATTATTTCTATTTCCTTTCTATCTAATATCGTGACCTTTTCGTTCATTTTTACTCCTTTATATATGTATATATTAATGCAAGAAAGTTTAGAAGAAATGTTGAAATATTTTTTTAAATATTATAAAATCTTATTATGTTTAAAAAAGTGTTTTATGTGAGTGGTTCGAAAAAGGTGACGGAAGCTTTAACGGAGCTAGGCTTTTCTTATAATGAAGCTTTGAAGATGCTTCGCTTAAAGGATGTTAGGGTGAACGGTGTTAAAGTCAACAAAGATATGTTACTTTCAGAGAAAGATGAAGTGACCATTTTTTATCAAGAGGGGCCTAAATTTTGTGATACGGTGTTTGACGGAATCGAGGTTTTGATTGTGTCAAAAAAAGTCGGAATAGAGACTGAGGAGTTAGCTAAACTGTTGAATGTGTTTCCTGTGCATAGACTTGATAGAAACACTGAAGGACTTTTAATTTTCGCAAAAACAATTAGCACGCAAAAACTTTTAGAAAAAGCATTTAAAAATCATCTTATTAGAAAATTTTATCTTGCCGAGGTGGTGGGAAGTTTTATGGCGGACAAACTTTTTACGGCATATCTAGTTAAAGACGCAGAGCGTTCTCTTGTTAAGGTGTATGACAAAAAGGTGGAGGGATCTAAAAAAATTGAAACGAAAATTACCACCCTAAAACACTCGAAAGAGAGCAGTCTTTTAAAAGTGGAGATAATAGGAGGAAAAACTCACCAGATTCGAGCGCATCTAGCACATCTCGGACATGCGATTATCGGTGACGGAAAGTATGGAAGGCGGGAAGATTACAAAAAGTTCAAGTGCAAATATCAAAGGCTGTTTGCCTACAAATTGTGTTTTGGTGATGTTGGCATAGAGGAACTAAACGGACGAGAATTTAAACTTTTGCCAGACTTTATTAAAGACTCAGGTGTTGTTGTGGAATAATTTGTGACATTTTTTGTTTAAGTTTCATAAAAAAAGACAGATGACACATTTATTTAAAAATTCATATTATGAAGGATTGTTGCAAGATTTATTTTGTGGAAAAGACGGGTTTTTCACAATTTTTATGCATTTTTTCTATCAAAAAAATCAAATTTTCATAAATTACCCCGATTTTTACAATAGATTTTGTGACCTTTTGTCTATTGAGTTAAAGGCATGCGAAAGAGTGAGTAAAGTCATTATCGAACTAGGCGGAGATGCAAAGTTCTATTCTTCTGCAAAAAAATACATTTCAGGAAGTGGTGTGGACTATGTCAAAAATCTTGCCTCTATGTTGGAACTTAATATTGAGCTAATTGAGAAGAATATTATAGATTTAAAGAGCGTCTATTCTAAGGTAGAAAATGGTAATATTCGTGCTTCGCTCAATGAAATTTTAGTTTTAAAAAATGAGGAAATAAATATATTAAAAAATTGTTTTCTTGGCTTAGAAAATTTTAATAATAAGAAAAACACTAAAAAATAGCACCAAAAATCAATAAAAAACGAAATTTTATTGATTTTTTCTTGTAAATAAAGTGTTTTTTAATTTATTTTTAAATAATTTAAAAGGGTTTTTATCTATTTTAGGATTGAAATATGGGAATTTTTTTTGTTTGCAAATTAAATACCCCTTTTAATTTTCAAGCGAACACATGCATTTTATATATTTATATTATTAATATTTTATATTTTTTTGTCTATTTTATTTGATAAATTTTTCCATTTAGTGGTAGAATAATTCTATACATATTCATGCGTTCGCTTAGATTTTCTTGTTTATAAAAAAGTGAGGGGATTATGAAAAAAATTTCACTTATGTTTTTGGCTGTTTTTACGCTTGGCTTAGGCGTCTTTCTTTCTGCCTGCAATTTTAAAACGCCAACTTTAAGCTTCAGCGAAGATGTCATTATGATTTCATTGGGAGAAGAAATCAATCTTGATGATTTGGTGACGGCAAAAGATATAGATAAATCCGATGTGGAATATAAGTTTTCTTCCACTTCCTTTTTTGAGCGCGAGGAAAATATTTTAAAATCGACAAGTTATGGACAAACTATGGTCTATGCTACATATAACGGCAACAGTCTTGACAGTTTCCTTTTTGTTGTGAAAAAGCCTTTTGAGCAAGTAGCAAACATTAAAATGGACGATTTTGGACTCGTCACTTGGAATAGCGTGGTGGACAAATTTGATGAAACAGAGGACTTTGTTACGGCTTCTTCTTACACTTTAAACATTCATTACATAAACGAAGATGAAAGCGAACAAACCGATTATGTGGTTACGTCAACCACCAACTCTTACCAATTAGTCGAAAATGGAAAATACACTTTGAATATTTATGCGGAGGCAGAGGGTAAGTTTGACTGTTCGCCGGTTGCCACTGCCACGGTGTATTTCGGTTATATGCCAGAGCTTAAATATGATGATTTTTCGTTTGAATTAGAAACAGGTGACATGACTTGGAATGTAGTAAGCAATGCAACCTATTCCGCAGTCTTTAATGGTGAAAAGATTTTAGAGAGAAGCGAGAAAAACTCTGTAAATCTTACATCTATGCTTGAAGGAGTGAATTCTGGCTCATATATTTTCACGGTTACCGTGCATGATAAAGACGGCATAAAAATAAGCAAGGTCAGTGAAGAGATTGACATTGTTAAACTTTCTGCGCCACTTATAGAGAATGCTTTTGACGAGGAAAATGGTGGGCGAATGAAGATAACAATGGCAGAAAACGCTCTTAAAGCGGTTGCTTTTGTTGAGGAAAAATCGTTTGAGTTTGAAAAAACAGAAAACTATTCCTCTTTTGAAGGGATAGATGCGGGCGAGAATTTGGTTAGAGTGCAATCTCTTGCGGTCACAAGTAAGCGTGATGGCGTCTTTTATGTTAATAGCGATATTGTGGACAGAGCGAATATCTATAAACTTGACTCAATGACTATTGCTGGTCGTGGAGATAATTTAGAAAACGCTAACCATTTCAATGTTACAGCGACTTCGTCTTCGGTTGTTACGGATATGGCGTTTAAGACAGTTTTAAAAAAAGCGGATGAAACCTTTGAAAATTTGGACATCGAAGGACTTACAACTTCGGCAACATCGTTAGACAAGGAAATTGCATTAAGTGGCGCAGGCGACTATACTCTTGTAGCCTACAACTATGCAAAGGCGCAATCTATCTTGCTTGACAAGGAGTTATATCTTATAAATTCCAACGCAAGCAACGCCTTAGAGTTTGTTAAACTTGACACCTTGCCTTCTATTACGCATCAATATATAGATGAGGTATCTAGCATCACCTTTACTCTTGTGGATAAAGCGGACTATTATCTTTTAAATGTTTTAAATGGTGATGAGTATGAAAGTGTGAACGAGGATTTGTATTCCTATGAAGAAGGCAAATTCACCTTTACCGACAAAATTGAGAATTTGTTTGCAGACAATTATTTTATAGACGGCACTATAAGTTTTAAAATCGTTGCGCAGTGCGAAGATGCGACACTTTCTATCCCATCAGCGACTCAGAAAGCATTGACAAGACTTTCCGCTCCGACAAGCGATAGCGGTGATAGCGAAGAAACTAACTATGTTTGGAGTGCGGTTGACGGTGCGAAAAATTATACAGTAAGTTACGCATATATTGACAAAGAGGCGTATGAGGAAGGCGTTTCTAGCGTGGCCTCTTTTGACAACACCACTACATTAAACGAAACCTCCACCTCTTTGGAAGCAGGGCGTTATTATTATATAGAGATTTATGCTTCGCCATTAAACGAGGACGAAAACCTAAACTCGTTTGTGTTTAAAGATGTCTTCTATATTTCTAAACAACTTGCCACACCTATTGTCAACTTTGGACTTGACGAAAGCAAGGTGACGGGCGATTTTGTGGAAGCCACTGGCTATTATCTTGAAGTTGACAATGTGGAAAACATGTCTGGCATAACTGTGACACTTGATGATGAGCCTGTCACATATAACTATGCGGGTGACGGAAAGACGCTTTTCCTTTTTACCGATGAATTTTTAAATTCAAGAGGAAGTGTGATAGAAGTTGTGGTATCGTCAGAAGACAGCACGCTTTTCCCTGACAGCACTCCTTACGGGTTGAATGTGGTAAGATTAGACGCGTCATATTCTTCTATAGGAAACAATATAGTGATAGACGAATTTACTTCAAATTTCACCTTAAAACATGGGCTTGTTGGTGTTTCTGAAATGGTTATTAAAGAGAATGATTTAAATTTTGGAACAGGCTCGGCGGATAAGGATGCGGTGTTAAATATTTCAAACATCACCAACAGCAATATAACTATTAATCTTAAAGGAAGCGCCTTTAATGAAGAAAACAAACTATATGAAACAACTTTAAGCGAGGAAGGTAATTATATATATCTCGAAAGCGAAACAGCCACCTATTATTTGCAAAGATTAAACGCGCCGACCGAATTTGCTTATTATGACGGCGACTTTACCTTTACCACAAATGAAACTTTTGGCGAGTATTTTGTCCTTGATATGCGCGTGCAAGATGTGAATGGGCAAAACATCTTGATAAAAATTGACTTGAATGGAGAAAGAACTCCTGTAAGAATGGCAATTTATGACGCTGACACCAAAGAGGTGATACTTAGTAAAATATCGTTTGAAGGGAGAGTTATTTCAAACTCAGCGAATGATTACACCATAAATTACGAGAATCTGTTGGCTAGTTTAAAGACAAACGAAACCTTTAACAGTTATTACACTCAGGCGACAGAGATAGCATTTTCCTTGTATAACTATCGCAACAATTACATGAGCAGTGTTTTCACACTTTCTTCCCTGAACGCTTCCTGTCTTGACGGAGGCACAGAACTTATCGTTAAAAAGATGATGACGCCTAATGTAAGTTTTGATAAAACTTCGAATATGCTTGTTTGGACGCTAGACGAAAGTGGACATCTTCAAGACACCACATACGAAGTTTATGGCTATAACAACGAAGAAGACACGCGCGAATTGCTTGCCACTGTCAACACAAAACAATACAACATTAATCTATCGACATTTGAATTGTCTGTTGGTTATAAATTTGATGTGGTTGCAAAGAATCCTTATTACTTAGAGTCTTCATCTTCTAGCGTAGTCACCATACATGTTTTAAGCCCTATCGAAAAAGTGCAACTTTCTGACAATAATTTGCTGATAACCCCGAATGTTTTGGATGTTGACTATATTTCAAGCGTGCAGTATGAAGTGGGCGCAGGCGGAGCGCAAAATAGCTCTGATAAAAAGGGAAACTCCTTCCTTTTGACAGACTTAAAGGCAGGCAGTTATGCATTTAATTATGTCGGCACAGAGGAATTTGAAAAGGACGGCAGGTATTATGTAAATTCAAGCGTAACGACCTTTATGCTCTCTTCGATTGACAGCATTGCGCCAGACGATACCGCGGTTGAATATTCTGGAAATATGATAACCTTTGGCGAACTAAAAGAAAACTTGCAAAGCTTAAAGTATATGATAGTTTTTAAAGACAGTCAGGGCAATATCGCCTCTGTTACCACTTTCACAAACTCCTATGCAGTGTCGCCAAGTGGAGAACCATTTGCCAGCCTAAATTCCGGCACGATTACCATAAATGTATATGCGATTCTTTCTTCTTACAGCGTTTCAGCGGGCGGAACGGTATATTTCAACAACACATTGACGACGGTGGGCGAAGAAACTTATTACAACGCTTACTCATACCCTCAACCTGTTTCTGTTTTAAAATTACCTACGCCTAGCATTGACAACATTGTCTTTGTGGGCGATGACGCCGAGGCTCTTCGTCCAAATATGGAAATACACGTATCTGGCGAATATGGCGACAATGATAAGTTTGTGGTGTATATCGGTGATAATCCTGAAATTATCAAAGAATTTACAGCAAGCGAAGTCAAAGAGGACGATGGCTACATACTTACGCTAACCTATGATGAATATATTTCATATTTCACTGCCGGCGCGTTAAATGATGTTAAAGTGACTGTTGCCAGCAGTGAAAACCTACCTTCTTCCATGAATTCCAAGAAAGTGTATTTTAACAACGAGCTTTTAAGCGTTTTGCAGGGCGAAGATGAGTATGCACTAGGCAAACAAGTGGAGATAACATTTGCAAGCGAAGAAGATATGTCCTATGCGAATGGCGGTGTCGTTTTAGAAATTACCTATACTCCTATAAACGGCGAGGAAAGTAAGGAATATATCTTAATAGAAAGCGCTAATTTTGTCAGCACAACGATTACTTATGATTTAAGTTCTTTCTTCTTAGAGAAAATGCAAAATGGTGGAACGCTTAGTTACAAAGCTTTCGTCAATAGTTATAGTGACGGAGAAAGCTACATTCTTTCTTCAAACAGTATTGAAAGTAGCGTTTATGAGGTTCTTGCAACTCCTATATATGATGAAACGGATGGAACAATCACACTAACAAACGAAGGCGTGATTATCGGCGAAAAGGACGGCGAAAATATAAACGAAAATGCAAGCTATGCTGTTTCTTTCACAGACGGAGAAAACTATGTTACAAGAATAATTGGTGCGGATGATGACTATACCTTTGAATACCCTGACGCATGGGTATCGAATGAAAACTACACGATTTCGATTATGGCGTTTGAGGCTGGGAAGATTTCCTCTGCTGTTACCACGCTTGAAATATTATTACAACGCTTAGCTCGGGTGGAAAATGTAACTTTAACAAGAGATAATGCTAACCTATCAAACTTAATCTTGTCCTGGGATGCAGTAGATAATGCCAGTCTCTATATCGTGCGCGCATATATCATGAACGAGGGCGAAAAGAACTATTTAGACACCAGGGTGGAAACGGCTGACACGCAAATCTATATTTCTGAACTATTTGGCGACAACTATGAAAATCTATCATCTTTTGTAAGCACGGGCAGTGAAATCAACATCGAGATAATCTCTTCATCAACAGACACCAGCCACCACAATTCTCAAGTAAGACTTGTGAAAACTTCCCTTTTAGGAACGGACGCCAATGGTTTAGACAGCGGAGATATGAATATTACCGCGAACGGCGAGCTGTATTTCAGCACAACAAACGGACTAAATTATCTATATAGCATTGTCAGTGTGGACGGACTTACAAACTATCTTCCGTGGACTATGGTGACCGCTAGCTCTGACAGTGTGATAATTGATATCTCCAAAGTGGAACAAATCACAAGCGACATCAATTTCCGCGTGCGCGTAAGTGTTGCTGGTGATGCGACCACTGAAGGAGTTATATATAACGATGACACAATTTTATTGCAGTTAGACTCTCAGTTTATTCAAGGAAGTAAGGTGTTTATGCAGTCGGTTACACCAGAAGATGTTTCTGTAAACACTGTTGACAACAGCAAACTTTCAATAACCGTTCAAAGCGAAGTGGTTAAGGCGTATGCAAGTTTAAGCGATACTTTCAACATAGAAGATGCCGTTTTTATCGAAGGAATTTATGACAACTTCATGGCAGATGCTGGAATGTATATTTATAACTTAAACATGTCATTAGTTCAACAACAGCTTGATTTGGTTTCTAATACAACAATTTACTTATATGTTGTTCAAGAGGCAATACCTGATGAAATATATTATGTTGTTTCTAAGGCTAAGGCATATAACTTTAAAGCACTTACACTTAATGCTGATAGCGTTTATGATGTCAGGAAAATAACAGAGGGACTTGAAACTGATTATATGCGCACTTACATCGTCTTTAATCAGCGCACAGACATACCTCTTACAGGTTTTAACATTATAATTGATTACACGAATCCAAAAAATACAGCCGAAACTCTTAGATTTAATGTCATGCTTCAAATTGACGGTTCAACTTATATAGACGGTAAGGCACTTGAAAACTCCTACGCAAAATTGGTAGGTGAGGAAATTCTTATTGATGTCTATGGCATTTTAGAGGAGCTTAACACCGTGTTCAAGTATGAAGACAGCTCGTTAATTCCATTCCCTAACAAGAGTGGCGAAGGCAACTATATGTTCTACATAAGTGAGGTAGGCACGCTAAACGATGAGATATATTTTAGTCCTTACATAACAAAATTTAATGACAGAGATTTACTCTTCACAAAACTTCCAGAGGCGATCTCCGTCGTCATAGACAGCGGTAATGTGGAATGGAATATTGATGAAAATTATATCGAATATATGGAAAAATTCTACATCTTCCTTTATGACAATGATAACACTGAGTTATATAATAGGTATGAAACTGCGGACACAACCGAGCGCACCTTTAACGGCGACTTGTTCAAATGCTCAGGAAACGAATATAATATTTCTCTTGCCTGTGTTTCTAGCGACCCATTTGTCATTTCTTCAAGCGAAAGGTTCGTGCTTGACACGGCGAACAATATTGCAATAGTTGTTAAAAATCAATTTAATTCCGAGTTTGAATTAAGCGCAGGAACATTGTCTATAAATTGGAATTCTAATATAGATTGGGCAGATGATGATATAAATAAATCACATGATATATACGAGCTTTTAAGAGGTATTAGGGAAGGTAACAATGAGGAAGGTGACAACGTGACGCAAGATGTTGTCACGGCGCTTGTTAGAAGCACTTTCTACTATCCTTTCACTTTCACTCTTAGAGATTTAGTAAATGGCAATGTTCGTCTTCGTTTCCGCTTTACCTCCTATAAAGACGCCGAAAAAACATCAATTGATTTTAGGCGCGTGGCTGATATGGATGCTAGATATATCTTCACAGGCGACCTTTTAGGCACAAGCGATATTGATACGTTAAATGAGTATCAAGAGAAGTTTGTTGCAAACGCACCAGGCGGTCCAGGTAGTGGCGACGGAGAGCTTGTGGTTAAATTCTTTAACATTCTTAAATATAGCGTGGGCGGTGTTGGAAACTATAAAAACATCTTTGATTTCGCTTTTGAGGCTATTCAAGAGGGCAGTTATGAAATTGAATATTGCTTGCTTGGCAACTCTTCCACTTTAACAAGCGAGTGGAAAGTTTTAACAAGTGGTGACAATCAAGACTTCTTTGTCAATCCAACTGTTCATGTCGAAGCAGGAATTGATGATGTCATAGTTGACGGACAAAAGGACATAGTCAGCGCTTATTACACCAAAATTTATCGCACGCAGATTTATATGCAAGACGGCACCAAGCAGAACGCGACAACTTACTTTATGCAAATTTCAGGACAGAGCCAAACCGCAAGCGAAAAATACGGCATTGAAATTTCCTCTCTTGACGGGGGTGTTTCGTGGGTCGCCAAACTTGTCGGAAATGACGGAACTTCGTTTAGCGTGGAAAAGGTGGACGAAGATGATGACGGAGAATATGACTATCTAAAACTCTACCTTAATATTAGTGTGGATGAAAATGGAACAAAAGGCTATAACGCTATATTAAGTCAATATCCAGATGTCTTTCAAAAGGGAGCATACTACTTTGAAGTATTTGCACAAGGAAACAACTATTCAATTTCAAGTAAATCTACCTTGTTTACTTTGACACTTTATAGTGCTTGTGAGGATTTCAAGGTTACAAACGGCGAATTTTCTTGGACGGCATTTAGAAGCTTGCCAACGCAAATCATATACAAAGCTGTATCCAGCAGAAACCCTGCCACGGCAACGATATATCCACAAGAGAATTCCGCATCATATTTCAGTTTAGACAACCTTGATGCTGGCAAATATGAATATATAAAATTCGCAACGCTAGGCGGAATTGTTGGAAATCAAATCAACATCGACAGCGAAGTGTATATAGTGGAAAATGTTTATAAGCTTGCAAGTCCAACAGTGACCACAGAGTTAAACGCTTTCGCACTTCAAGATAACAACAAGGGTGTTTATTCAAATGTTTACTCTGACGATAGAAGTATTAAGTATGAAGTGAATAACAATGCGAATGTTCAAAACACAAGCTTCATCTTCACTGCTCAAAGTTATGACACGAATATAAGCAAATCTATCTATGAAGCAGGCACAACAAACTATACCTCTTCCGCTGATGACCCTGACTATGTATATAAACTTACCGAACTTTCTGCCGACAAATTTACCTTTACAACCTTGGGTTCAACAGCAAGTTACTCAGCCGTTCGCGACGGCACAGAACTGAATGTTTATAACCTAACGATGGCAAATCAAGGCACCTCTCTCAACATGACGGCAGTGAAATCAAACACAACAAACACCAGCGGAAAGATGCTTCCGTCAGTGCCAACCGCCTCTGTCGAAGACGGTGTGCTGTCGTGGGCGCCGATGAGTTTTGAAAGTGAAGATATGGGCTTAGGCAATGGCACGATTGTTTATGAGGTTGGCGTGCAATTCTATGAGATAACCAACACCGCTATCGGCACGACAACGTCAAATATTGGCACAGAGATTGTGACATATACCACTGACACCTCATTTGACTTAGCGCTTATTGAAGACGCCTTCCCAGAATATATAAATGGCAGGGTGGAATATATCAAAGTGACACTTCAAGCACTCGTTTTAAATGTGGTGGAAAATGAACCTGTCGGTAGGAATTATATCACGCTTATTGACGGCAAATATGCTTATGGTGATAATTTCACCTACACCTCATTAGAGCCGACAGAAGATGTAATGCCATACATTCTTCGTTCAAACGGCTATGTTATTGAAAATTTGAGTTTGGCAGATAGTGTAACGAATCTTCAAGTTTTAGACGGGCGTTTGACATGGCAATATGAAGCTGAAAACGCAACATTCATTGTGACAGATGAAGACGGAAATGTTATTGAGGGCAATATTTCAACCACCGACAAGATTCATTACACATTCATAGAAAACAAAGGCGAAATTGATGCAGGACTAAATACGCTTAATGTCTATGTTGTTTTAGACAAAGCGAACACCCTTAAATCAAGAAAAGTGTCGTATGAGATATATAAACTTGCCTCAGTGGAAGAGGTAGTGGATGAAAATGGCGACTACAAAGTAGAAAGCATCATGATTGATATTGGCGATGAAGTATTATCAGGCGAAGTGTTAGATTTTAACAATTACTTCTATAAAAATAGTTCGACCTACGCTGTGAATTTGAAAGTTGAGGGCGAGATTGACTTTAACTTGACAAAAGAAAATAACAAGGTGTTGATACTTTCAAGCCAAGAAGACTATGACAACATAAACAGCTCTCTTCCTAGCGCGTTTGACGGTTACAGCGAAGTTATTGTTGTGACTAACACGCTTGATGTTAAGATTACAGCGATAAGTGTCGATGAAACCTATACGAATATTCTTTCCTCTGACGAATATAACCTAGTTTTGACTCGTCCAACAGCTGAATATAACATTGTGTGGGATTATGACACAGGAACTTTCAGTTGGAGTTCGCTGGATCAGGTTGAAGATGAAAACACTCTCTTCATCCTTGATGTAACCTATTCATATAGTAGTGACGGCAGAGTGGTCGAAGAAAACAGGCGCTATGAGATAGCCTATGAGGACGGCGAAATTGTCAAAGAGTTTACGCCAACCATCGTCGGCAATGTTGAGTTCTCTCTCACCGTCAAATATGGCAAAGAGGGGCTTCAATCTCAGCGAATAACTTATTCAAATTCGGTAAACTTTGATCTGTTTGCTTCAGGTGCTGGCACAGCAGAAAATCCATACATAATAACAACCAATCAGCAGTTTATGAATATAAAATCAAGAATGAGCAAGCTTTCCTATCTTAACAGTTATATAACCGATGGCGAAGAAGTGACAGATGACAGCACGCGTTACAGTTTCCGCTTGAATACTGACATTTCAAGCCTAGAATTTGACGGTGTGCTTTTTGGCGGTGAGTTTGCGGGTAACCTTGACGGAGGAGAGCATACGATTTCCTATACTTCCAAAGCGCTCAGCGCCAACAACTTGACCACCACTCAGACGGCAAGCGATGGTCAGATAACAAGTTTAAACACTGATGACAATGGCATAAGTTTCCAAAAGGGCTTAGCTCTCTTTGAAAAGGTAAGTGGAAACATCTCAAACTTGACAATTAATGCCACCTACACTTCTAGTTCCGTGCTTCGTGATAACACGCTCTTTGCAGGACTTGCCATAGAAAACTCGTCATCAGGTATCATTACAGATGTTGCTATAAGCGGGATGACCTCCACGGTTGCCGTGCAGAACGTCACCGATACACAGACGGTTGCGGTGTATGCAGGGCTAGTTGCTTTCAATAATGGCAGAATTTTACGCGGTTCTGTCACTGGCGATATTGAAATTTCTGATAGAAACACTACGGGCGTGCAGAACATATTTGTCGGCGGAATTTCTTACACAAGCCGAGGAATAATTGAAGAATGTAAACTTTCTGGAAATCTGACGCTTGACCTAGAAAATACAGGTGGCGGTCGTCATCAGGTGGCAGGAATTGCGGTGACAACAATGGGGACCTTCCAAAACAATATCATTGAAAGTAATTATAAAGTTACAGCAAATGGTGTTAGCGAAAATTCGCATACTGTTTACATTGCAGGCTTTGCAGTCTATGCAAGAGGAACTGTAAGTGGTAACACGCGTGTTGATGGTTGCACGGTTGTAAATAATATTAAATACCCAACAAGAGATGACTATATTTGCAATACAGGCGTTTAGTCCTAGGCTTTGATTTGTTTTTCTGAGTATTTTACCTGTCATTATATTTGTCATCCTGAGCTTGTCGAAGGATCTAAAAAACACGGCTTGGTTTCTGAGATGTTTCGGCATGTCTTAGGGGCTGGTTCGCATGAATATAAAGAGGGATTTTTGAATAGAATTTATCTATGAAAAAAATTCTTCTTTTATTTTTTGCCTTTGTCTTTTCTCTTTCATTTAGTAATCTAACCAAAGCGGAAAGCTATGAGAACTCTTTTAAGTTATTGAAAATTACAAACGGCAACTCAGTCTCCTTTGCCTATCTTTTCCCTGTTAATTCCTATGCCTTTGAAAATGTAGACAGTATCTCCTATGAAGGCTTTAAGTATTATTTAAAAAACACCGTTTCACTTCTCTCTGACAGTTATGAGGAAAAAGCCGAGGGAATAGAAGGTATAAGCGTATCAAAGCCGAATTACTATTCTACCTATGATGCAGTTGGCTTTATAATTAAATTTGATAATATAACCGCTTTTAATGAATATTTTGAAGTGGAAGATGAACCTATTACGCCTAAAAAGTCGGGCGTGTTTATTAGAAAATCGACCTACAACATTTCCTTTCCATTTTCAAAGGCATCAGCCGATTCGTTAATTAGCCTTATGAAAAATACAGTCGTTATGTGGGGAACGACTTTTAATAAGGATGTCAGCACGATTGTATCTCTCTACGACCATTCTACCTTTATATACGAGCTTGTATCGACCTCAAAACAGGCGCGTAGTGAAAATATGTCAGAAAGCGGAGGGCTTTATTATAATACCTTTGAGCGCACTTATGAGGAATTAGCGGAAGCCAAGCCAATTACCATCTATTATCTTGAAATAAATAGGGCGATGTGGTATTTAATGGCGTTAATTTTAGTGGTCGTCCTTTTAATTGTCGTTTTAGTTTGGCGCAAGATATCCACAAAACGTAAAAAATTGAAGTTATAAAAAAAGATAAAAATGAAAATTTATTCGCTAAAAGTGGCTAAAACACAAGGAAATAGCCACTTTTATTTCCACTTTTCCACAATTTTTCCATGTTTTTTAACTTAATTCTTGTAAAATTATTGAAAATGTGATATAATCAATAGGTTATTTAAGGATGTATGAGAGGAAAATATGGAAAATAAGAACATAAGAAATGTGGCTATTATTGCGCACGTTGACCATGGCAAAACTTCACTTGTCAACGAAATGTTAAAACAAGGGAATGTTTTTAGAGAAAATCAGGTGGTTGCTGACCGCGTTATGGACAGCAATGCGCTTGAAAGAGAGAGAGGTATCACCATTCTTTCAAAGAATACCTCTTGCTTTTATAACGGCGTAAAAATCAATGTGGTTGATACCCCGGGACACGCCGATTTCGGTGGCGAAGTGGAGCGTGTGCTTAAAATGGTGGACGGAGTGCTACTCGTTGTTGATGCTTTTGAAGGTCCGATGCCACAAACTCGTTTTGTGCTTGAAAAGGCGCTTGCGCTTAATCTTAGAGTTATTGTTGTAATTAATAAGATAGATAGACCTGACGCACGCATCAGCGAAGTAATTGACGAAGTTTTGGAATTGTTTTTGGAATTAGACGCAAACGATGAACAATTAAATTCACCTTTTGTTTTTGCTTCTGCGCGTCAAGGCATAGCTTCGACAGACAAAAACACCCTAGGCATAGATTTAAAACCACTGTTTGAAACTATCGTTGACTATATACCTGCTCCAACAGGAGAAGAAAACGCTCCGCTTAAAATGCTTGTATCTTCTTGCGAACAGAATGACTATGTTGGAAAACTTGCCGTAGGTAAGGTGGAAACAGGCGAGATTAAAGTTGGGCAAAATGTCGTTGTCTGCAATTGGCATGATGAAAGTAAGCGTTTAAAAGCTAAAATTGTCAGCCTTTTTGTCTATGAAGGGCTTAAACGCGTCAACGTTGAAAAGGCGTCCTTTGGAGAAATTGTCTGTGTGGCAGGGCTTGGCGATGTCACAATCGGTGACACTATCTGTGACGAAAACGAGGTTAGTCCTATTGAGTTTGTGAAGATTGCAGAGCCTTCGGTCGAAATGACCTTTATGGTAAACGACAGCCCTTTTGCTGGAAAGGAAGGAAAGTATGTTACCTCTCGTCATCTTCGCGATAGACTTTATAAGGAAGCGGTTAAGGACTTGTCTCTTAAAGTTGAAGATGGTGACACTGCCGAAAAGTTCAAGGTAAGCGGAAGAGGTGAAATGCATCTTTCTATACTTATTGAAAACATGCGTAGAGATGGCTACGAATTTCAGGTTTCTCAACCAAAAGTGCTAATTAAAGAGATTGACGGCGTTAAGTGTGAGCCTATCGACAGGCTTTATCTTGATGTGCCTGAGGATGCAGTTGGAACGGTCATGAACAAAATGGGTGTTCGTAAGGGAGAACTTCAAGGCATGACGCCTCATGGCTCTCGTATGAAAATGGAGTTTTTAATTCCATCACGCGGACTTTTTGGCTTTAAGTCGGAGTTTTTGACAGATACGCGTGGTGAGGGCATTATAAATTCTATCTTCTACGACTACGAACCATACAAAGGCGAAATCAATCGTCGTGATTATGGCTCACTTATCGCTCATGAAGACGGCGAAGCAATCGTCTACGGGCTATTCAATGCACAGGAGCGTGGAGAACTCTTCATCGGACCAGGCACACCTGTATATGCGGGTATGGTTGTCGGCTCAAATCCTAAGGGGGGCGATATCGTTGTCAATGTGTGCAAGCGCAAACATCTTTCAAATATGCGTGCCTCTGGCAGTGATGACGCGCTTCGTTTAACTCCACCTCGCCTTATGAGTTTAGAGGATTGTATCGAATTTTTAGGCGATGATGAGTATTTGGAAGTAACTCCAAAGTCTATAAGAATTAGAAAGATTATCTTAGACCACAACATGCGTCTTCGTGAGAGAGGAAAGATGCTCCGCGGAGAGATATAAGGCGCTAGGACAGACACCAAACTTTTAAAAGCGACAATGTCGCTTTTTTTGTTATATTGATAAAATTTTATTAAATATAAAAGTAAGAAAAAAATAAATATGGAAACCTTACTTTTCTTGACAAAATATGTTTTTGTTGCTATACTTTCCTTAAAGGGTAACTATGAAAGTTTCTGAGAGGATGATATTAAAAGACAGGTTGAAAAAGTTAGGCATCTTTTGCTTGATTGTTTTTATTCCTGTCTTGGTGCTATCTGTGGTGATGATGAGCTTTGGTGTTTCTGAGGCGGTTAATATCATTGTCACAGTTGTCATCTTGTTCGTTCTCTTTTTTCTATATCTCTATATTTGTTCGGTGATAGATAAAAAAAGAGAAAAGAAGCTTAAAGAAAGTGGCAAAAAGGACCCATTTGCAGAGGAATAGAAAAAATGGCAGATTACAAAATTTTACCAAACAGTTTAGAGAGCGAGCAGGCAGTTTTAGGCTGTGTTTTACTTGACCAAGAGGCACAGACTGACATTTTATCATCGCTCAGTGCTGATGACTTTTATTCAGAGTCGCACAGAAATATCTTTCAGGCGATGCAAACCATATTCTCTAAATCTATACCTGTTGATTTTGTCACGCTTACAAACGAACTTGAAGTGGAGAAAAAACTTGAAACAGTTGGAGGGATTGACTACATCACATTTTTGACAAATGTTGTGCCATCAGCAGCCAACTTCAAGCATTATTGTGATATAGTTTCGTCCAATGCGATAAGAAGAAATCTCATCAAAGGCGGACAAAAGATTGTTGAAAATTCCTTCAATACTGCCGATGAAAAAGAGGCAATGCAGAGCGCGGAAAAGATAATTTTTGACCTTTCACAAAAGGAAAAATACAGCGACCTTGAACTTGTCGGAAAACCGGGCGGAACGCTGACAAATGTTTTAAAAGAGCTAAGTTTTTTGGCGGAAAATCAGGGAAAAATGCGAGGGCTTCCAACAGGATTTAGAGACTTTGATAAACTCACAAACGGACTGCAAAAAAGTGCATTAATAATCTTAGCTGCACGCCCTGGTGTTGGTAAAACTTCGTTTGCTATGAACATTGCCACGCATGTGGCTGTTGAAGAAGGAAAAAAGGTGGCGGTGTTTGCGCTTGAAATGAGCAAAGAGCAACTTATGCAACGCTCTCTTGCCTCTCTTGCCAAAGTAAATTTAAGTCATGTGCTTCGTGGCTCAATGGACCAAGAAGAATGGAAAAGGATTTGGACGGCAGAGAAAAAGTTGGCGCAAAGTCCGTTATATATTGATGACTCTTCCATAACTACTCCTCTTGATGTCATATCTAAGTGTAGAAAACTAAAAATGACCGAGGGGCTTGACCTTATTGTCATAGACTACTTGCAACTTATGTCGTCTGGCAAATCAAACAGAGAAAACAGGACGCAAGAAGTCAGCGAAATTACAAGAATGTTGAAAGTGGCAGCAAAAGAGCTTGATGTTCCTATCATACTTTTGTCGCAGTTATCTCGACTTGTTGAACAGCGTGAAGACCATAAGCCGATACTATCTGACCTAAGAGAGTCTGGCTCTATTGAGCAGGACGCGGACATAGTTATGTTTCTTTATAATCCAGAAAATTACAATGATTTCATTCCAAAAGATGAGCCTGGAACGGTGTATCTTTTAGTTGCAAAACACAGAAGTGGAGCGCCTGGTGAGATAAAACTCAAATGGATTAAAGAAATAACCACTTATGCAAACGCAGAGCAGACGCTAAATTCGCAGGAGAGAGAATAGATGAAAAAAGGAATTATTTTTACGGTTATAATACTTATTGTCGCTGCCGTTCTCACCGTGGTGTTTGTCACATTGTTCAAAGAGCGCGACACTGATGCAGTCGCTAATAAAGTAATCAGCGTTGTGGATGAGGGCTATCTTTCTGAAAATTCTGATAAAGAATCATTAGAGGGCTACCTTGATTACATGAGCGCCTCTGAGCAAAATGATGAAATAACGATGAGTAAAACCTTGCTTGCCACATATGACAAGCTTGGAGATTTTTATAGAGAGCATATTGCATTCACAAGTTATAATAGCACCTATAAGTCAAACAAAGGCGATATAATTAACGGACTTGACTCTGCCAGCGACAGCATGGACGAGATGGTGAGTTATATAAACTCTCATACTGCGGGAAACAACAGCTCTTGGGAAGCGCGCACCTGGGATGATGTCAGGGTAATGATGGTTGAGTTTATTGAAGCAAACAACCGCGCTTTTTCAAGCCTTAGCGATGTCTATATCGCATGCGAAAATTCTCAAATTGTCAACAATGATTATACTAGCGAAGTGCTTAAAGCAATCAGCGAACATCTTTCTTCATACGAAAGTTTAGATATGAAAGGCAGACTAACCATGGCAGAAAATGTATCTAGAATGGCAACAAATTATCTTAAAACCGAACTTGTTTATGGCTATCTTTATGATGATATTTGGCAAGCTCAGATTGAAGATATTATGACAAACGGCACTGATAGTTCCTATTATTCGTCATTTGTCGCAGGAACGCTGTAAGGAGGAAAGATGAAGAAAAAATTTATATCTATACTAGCACTTTTAGTTATTTCTGTTGCCTCTGTGGTGACGCTTGCAGGGTGCGGAGCGGGCATAAAGGTGGAAAATGTCAAAGCGTCCTACGAAGCTATGACCGAAACACTTGTTTCATACGATAGCGTTTTAAATAAAGGAGATGAAAGCGTATATCGTAACACAAAGGACTATTATCAAATATCTTATGGCGAAATAGTGGACGGCTACATTAGAAGTCAGGACGAAAACTATGTCGAATTAAAGGATTACTACAACAGCGTCTTCTCTTTTGCTATGAGCTATGTGGATGAAAACATTCAGGTCATAACAAACCTTCTTGATGATGAAGTCAACAGTGTCACAAAAAAGACGCTTAAAGATTTAAAGGACAGTATTGACGATTTTAATGAGAGTGTTCAAAATTTTGTAAGTGCAAGAAACAGGTTGGATGTATATTATCAAAATTATGGTAGCACCGCAAGTGAAGAAGAAAAAATGTCTAGGCTTCGCACCTTTAAACGAGATTATGTTGACTTTGTTGACAAGAGCGTGCAGATGTCTTTAAGTCTTTCAAATTCGGTCGAGGCGACAGGAATATTAGACAGTGTAGAACATGTTAGGCTCACGAAAAACTATATTTTAAACAAGATTTTGCGTGCTTATAATGAGTTATACATCTTAGACATCGGAACTTTTAATTTCAAAGAAACAACACCAACCGACACAAAGACCAGAATTGAAAATGTGTTAGACAAACTTCAAATTTTGATGAATGAATATTCGTCAATTATGCTATTAAATGATTCGGCACTAAAAGAGCTTACAAGTGAAGAACTTGTTGCGCTTAAAGATATGATGAATAAATTTTTGACCGAAATTGATGTATATATTGAAGCCTTAGACACATTGAATGTAAGAGAACTTTGCGTGGACTATAAAAACGAAATGGATGAATACTTGGCTCACAATGACCGCGCTGAAATATGCCTTGAAAGAGTGGAAAACTTTGTGAACGTTTCCCTTCCAAACTTTCTTGACTATCTTGATAACGCTGTGAGAGTTTAGTAGATAAAAGGAGAAAATATGGATAACGAAAAATTAGCACAACTTTTGTTTCCGAACAACAGATTGACTGTGGAGGAAATAGAGAAAAAATACCCTCAAAGAAATTTAAAAAAAGGTGCAGAAGTAACGCGTTTTGCGCCTAGTCCAACCGGCTTTATGCATATAGGCGGATTTTTTCAATGCATAATCGACAGAAATATTGCCAAAAGGTCGGGCGGAGTTTTCTATCTTCGCGTGGAAGACACTGACAAAAAAAGAGAATTAATCGGTGCCAGCACCATAATCTTAGAAACTTTAAAAAGGTATGGTTATTTGCCAGATGAATACGAAGAAAAGGGCGTTAAAGTTGTCGGGAATTATGGACCATATTTTCAAAGCGAGCGTGAAGAAATTTACAAGGCATACGCAAAAAAATTAGTGGCTGAGGGCAAGGCCTTTCCATGTTTTTGTCGAAAAACTGATGGGTTGAACGATGTGAAAGAAAAGCGCGAAAAGATGTTCGCCCTCGGTATCACAGAAGATAAAGATGTCTGCCGAAATTTGACGATTGAGCAGATTGAGGAATATTTAAATGAAAAACCATTTGCAATAAAACTTAAATCGGCTGGAAACGGGCAGAATAAAATCAAAGTGCATGATGTTTTAAAAGGCGAACTTGAAATTCAGGAAAATGGTGAGGATGCCGTGCTTTTAAAGAGCGACTTTATGCCTACCTATGCCTTTGCTCATGCCATTGACGACCACCTGATGGGCACTACAACTGTGGTGCGTGGCGAAGAGTGGATTCCTTCCTATCCTCTTCACATTGAAATTCATAACGCTCTTAATTTTCCACTTCCTAAATATATTCACACACCGCTTATCAATAAGATTCGTGAAAATGGCGGAAAAACCAAAATTTCAAAGCGTATAGACGCCGAGGCTGACATGCGTTTCTTTGCAAAAGAGGGGTATGAACCAAAGGCGCTTATTGAATATCTCACCAATCTGGCAAACTCTAACTTTGAGATTTGGCGTAAAAACAATCCTCTTCTTGATGTTGAGGAATTTCCGTTTGACGGCTTTAATATCACGGCTAATCGTCCTGTGTTTGATATTGTGAAATTGAACGATATTTCCAAAGATATGATTTCAAAATATACGGCAGAAACTTGTTATGAGAAACTTCTTGCGTGGGCAAAAGAATTTTCTATGGAAAATGTTTCCTATCTTGAAAAGGACAAGGAATATGTTTTGAAAGTGTTAAACATTGACAGAGAAAAGGAAAAACCGAGAAAAGATATATACAAGTGGAGCATGGTGCTTGATTATTTTGATTACATGTTTAGCGTGCCAAAAGCTTATCAAATCGACGAGGTTGACAAAAAGAAGTTTGAAGAAGTATTGAGAAGTTACAAAAAGTATATTGATTTAAGCGATAAAGATGTTTGGTTTAACAGTATCAAAGAAATGGCAAGCAGTTTAGGTTATGCGACCGACAACAAGGAATATAAACTTAATAAAGAAAAGTTTAAAGGAAATGTGGCAAAGGTATGTGAATTTTTGCGTGTGGCAGTGACAGGGCATAAAGACTCTCCTGATTTATACGAAATAATGAGCATTTTAGGTAAAGATAAAGTTTTGGAGAGAATTTCCTTAATTGTCTAATTTTTTAGGATGTGACTACACATCCTTTTTTGTTAAAATTATTTTATTTCAAAAAAACAAATTAATTTTTGAAGCACTTTTCTTTTTTAGATTTTTCAACTTCGCTTGGGATGATAAAAAATCAAAAAATATTCCAAAAAATGCAAAAAAAACAAGAAAAAACATCATTTTTATTAATTTTTTCATCATTTTTTATTAATTTTTTATAAAAAAACAAATTTTAAATGTTTTAATCTGTCACGCCTTTTATATTTTTATTTGATTTTTATAAATAAATTTTTAGCAATTTTTTAATTTATTTCCTGTTTATTTTTATGGATAATTTTCTGGTGATTTTTTTATATTTTTTATTTGTCTTAAAATTTTGGCAAATGGCAAATAAAAGTCATTATTATATATAAAATATATTACATAACAATTATTACTATTTTATTTGCCTTTTTGGTTTGGTTTTGTGTATAATAAAAGTGTAAATAAAATAGAAGAGGTTGATATGAAAGTAAAAAGTTTTTTAATATCGCTACTATTAATGATTGGCGGTTCATTCGGAGCGTTTGCTTTGACCCTAGGGACAACCAATTTGTCACAAGCTGTCAGTGTGGACGCCAGCGTTTGGGACGGCGCGTATGCCACAAGCGTCAACACCGATGATGTTGATATCATAGGCTATAATGGTTCGGGTGGAGAAGTATCGCTTTCGTCAGCTACCACCTTAAAGATTTACACAGCCAAAGGCTTTTCCTATTTTGCCGGTCAAGTTACCAATGGGAACACTTATGCAAACAAGACTATTTATCTTGAATGCGACATTGATTTAAGTGGTCACGCTTGGACGCCTATGGGTGGAAAGACCACGTATTTTATGGGAATTTTTGACGGCAACAACAACACAATCTACAACCTCAGAAATAATTCCTCTTATACCACCTTTGGACTCTTTTCAAAAGTCGAGGGAACAGTAAAAGATATTAACCTTGTTTCAGTTGATATTTCCTATACCGGCACTTTGTCCTCTTCTCAGTATGTTGGCGGTATTGCGGGAGAACTTCATGGTGGAACAATTCAAGGGGTAAGTGTAAAGGGAAATATATATTCAAGTGCTTTCAATGCGACTTCATATGTTGGCGGACTTGTGGGTTATGCCTATGACGCAGGTATTAACGATTACGATACTTCAAGTCCTGCTAAAATTACGAATTCTTCAAACTATGCCTCAGTTTCCGGCGTTTCTGTTGTTGGCGGACTTGTGGGTGCGACTGACGGCGATGTAGATATTGTCACATCGTTTAACAAAGGGACAATTTCAAACAGTCAAAATTCTTTGACTTCTTCTATAAGTGTCGGCGGACTTGTGGGCAGAGAGAGTGTGACGACAAGTAAATATTTAAACATTACAAATTCCTTTAACAACGGCGAAATCACACTTAATGCCAGCACAAACAATGTCGATGTTAAAGCGGGCGGAATACTTGGCAGTGCGGACAGCATTAGGTCAGGCTCTTCTCTTTACAACTATTTTGAATTTAAGCATATCTATAATGCAGGCGATTTTAGTGTGTCGGGTTATTCAAGCGCCTCGAATAGGTCAGTGTATGTTGCTGGTCTCGTCGGTTTTGCTGATAGACCTGTCAATGTTTTTACAAATGACAGTTTAATAAGCTATGCTTTCAATATCGGCGACCTTGTTTCGTTAGATGGCTCTTCTAAAATTACGAGCATAGGCAGTAGGCTACATTTTAGAGAGATTATGGGAACGACTATTTCCAATTATACGGCAACAGGTGTCAGTCAAAACGATGTCTATTTTGACTATGACGCGCAATATCAAATTTTCTATAATTCCTCGGCTTACAACGACCTTAGAAATATGATAAGCGTGCCACAACTTGATGGCAAGGCGACTTCTTATGAATTTTTGTCAACAAAGGCAAATAAGGCTAAAGGTATCTATGGTATGGGTCTTGAATTCTATAACGGCTCAAGCGGATGTTGGATGCTCAGCGAAACTGTCAACAACGGACTTCCTTATTTATACTTCAACAACGAGGACGCAAACGATGATTGGGACAATACTGTTAGTGGCACATGGCAAGGAGAAGGAACGCTTACTTCTCCATACCTAATTTACACCGCGGAAGACTTGTCGCTTATTGCTGATAGATATAATGCTGGCTCTTACAGTGAGGTTAGTGTTACATATTTTTCTCTTCAAAACGACATTGATTTAAGCTCAAAGGCGTGGGAACCTATCGGTATCAATAATTATTCCTTCAAAAATGCTGTTTTTGACGGCAATGGATATACTATTTCTGGCATCAACTGTTCTCTTCAAGTGGACTACAACCAAAGTGTTGGTTTGTTTGGAACAATAGAAAATGCTGTCGTGCGCAATGTGATTGTGGAAGATTTTAGATTTATAGGTAGCGCAAACTACACTTTAAATCGTGCCACACTTATCGGAAATGCTGTGCAGTCATATATCATCAATTGTCGCGACAACACCGGCTATACTTATGATAATCTTAATGGCGAAAAGGTTTACACTATTGCAAACGCCTCGGCCTCTTATCTTATCTATGGCAGTAACAATGTTTCAGGCGGTTCGTATAACGCTGGAATGGAAAACATTTCAAGCACGACAAATCAATATTTAACAAAAGGAGCAGAAACACATTTAAACACAGAGGGCGGTGCGGTTTACGATGATGTTATAAGCACGGCTCAAAGAGAGATAACACCGCACTTTGGTGATGGTAAATTTGTGGTGGTAGGAAGCAAGATAACAAGCGTGACACTCAACAGTGGTAGCAAACTATATGACAGAACATATATGACTACACTTCCTGTTGACACGATTGAGGCAAATAGCGACAACGATTTAGACAACAGTTTCTATATTGTTAGAGAAGGCTACAAAATTGACGAAGATGGTTATAATGTTAACGGCACGCTAGTATCTAACTTGCCAGGAGCAAGTGCCTATGTAAATTTAATCAACTTAGGAATTACAGCCGTTTGGCAAAAAGCGTCTGATGTTGAGTTTACAGTATATTATAACACTTATGAGAAATATTGGAACACACAAAAAGGTCATTATGGAAATGTAAACTATGAAGGAATAGGCACTGACAAATCAGTTTCGACCTCTATGCTATATAACTCTTTCAATAGTTTGGCAGGGCTTAGAGAAAACATATTGAGTGCCGTTTCGCCGTTAAGCAGAGAAAATTTTGAGATAGTTGGCGTTTATTCTGATTTTAGCAAAGGAGAATATAGCGGACTGAATATTCTTGCGGACAATCAAGACACAACGGGCTATTTCTTTAATACTGATGATAACTATTATTTGAAATGGCAAGGAACAGAGGATAAGGTATATACCGTTACATTAAATTTCAGCGATACGGCGGCTAATGGCTATGTTGATAGATACGCTTGGACAGAAGCTGTTGAATCGGTTGAAGTTATCTTCAACTCAATGAAGGCAAATGGCAAAGTTGGCGAAGTTTACAGCTACTCTTACGACATAGAAGAAACACTTTCTTCTAGCGACCAAATAATATTTGACTACTCAACAGCGGATGTTGACGAATATTATGAAAGTATTGAGATTGAGGTCAAACTGAAATTAGGCTTTACCTTTGATATGAAGTCAAATTCTGGCGCCTTTGTTGGACCGTCTAACATCTCTGAAAATGCGGGCTATGATTCATATGTAGACACTTATGGAAGTGCTTTTGTTACATACCCTCCAAGCGAAATAGAAGATTGGAGTAAAAATAATACACAAGAGGTTGCCACATATTCTTTTGGACAAGCGGTTGGTAATGCTGGTATTAATTTGGAAATTGCGCGTTCTTCAAATTCATTCAAATTGAATGTTGGAGAAGGAGTTTATTTTGCGCTTGCTTTGCCAGAGACCACTCTAAATTCAGGTTTCTTTGAGGTGTTTAACGGCGAAGGAGAGGACGGCTTTATTCCACTTCAAGAATATCACTATGACTTTTTCTTAAATGTAAGCAATCAACTGTTTGGATTTAGGTTCGGTTTGAATATGTTTGACAATTATATGCTTTCCACTGTAAGAGATTTTGATTTGGAAAACACGGCTGGTTATGTTAATTTTGATAATGATGAGAATTTTAACGGGTTTTTAATTCGTCTATATTTTCCAGAAAATGAGCAAGGCGAACAATATAAATATTATCTCTATGAATTTGGCGAGATATTAAATGATGAAGTAACCATTCTTTCAGAGTCGCTTTATCTTGTGGAAGCGGTAGAATCGCAAGCTCGAAACGACAGTGCGAATTATAGAAGTTACAATGGCTTTACTTTTAAGATAATTGACAGAATCGCAAACATTGAGCGCGATAAAAATGCGGTTGCTGACGAGAATACTACCAACATGGAATACACCGTCAACTTCTACACAAATCAAGAATTCGGCTTAATCTTTTCAACTGAAAGCGCCGATAATTATATGGTAGAATATTCTGGCAACAAAGATGCCTCAGAAGATAGAGATGCCACTCTTGAAGTTTTGATGCCGGTAGAAAACATTACATCAAGCAATCTACAAAAAATCTACTATGATTTCTCCAAGGCAAAAGATAAGGGCGAGAATTTCTATTCCGTTGCTGTCTATCTTGGAGCGTCAAGTGACATTAAATCAAACGAGCTTATCACGGTTTCTCAAAAGAGAATAACAGCGAAAGTTTCTATTCAGTTTGTGGACGAAAGCGGTAGGCTTATATCTAACACAGAAGAGATGCCTTTACCTACTATATATCTTTCGCTAAATGAAACAGATAACGCCGTTCAAAATGTGGAAAAGTGGACAAAATATACACAAGGTTCACAGATTACAATAAGTCCGCTTACTTCACAATCTATGACGCTCAGAATTGTCAACAACGAATATTATCAATGGGTTTATCGTAAAGACAATTTGACTGCAACTGCAGTTAAATTTAGCGAATTTAAAGGACAGACCGAAGATGGTGTCTATTATAAAGATGACAAAAAACTTGAAAATCTGTCCTATGAGCTATATTTAAACATCGTTAAAGACGGAGTGATGTTTGATTCAAGTGGAAATCCTTTTAATTATGAAGAGTTAAAGCAAGGATCTTCTTTAAATGATTATTTTGTCGTTTATGAGCCATCAGACACAAGCAGTGCAATTATGGGCGTCACCGGGCTTATTTATGAAAGCGAAAAGACGGCGTTTGACTTCAATATGTATTTTGACGAAGCATATGTTTCGTCTGGCGAAGGGCAACCACAACGACAACTAGAACATTTGCCAGAGGGCTACGACTTCGTTTTGACTTTCGTTTTGAAAGATGTTGATTATAGTGTCAATATTGAAACGAAATATAAACAGACAGCAGAAAGTGAACTTTATGATGATGACACAAATTTAAGTGAGGTGTATGAGAAGTATTCAGATACAAACATAGGCACAGCCATTGATTTAGGCGCGCATGATGGTTTTGGTATGCGCACAGGCTCTAATCAAGTTTCCACATTTAGCACTCGCAATAATACTTCTAGCGGTTATGATTTTGCTGGCTTCCAAATTGTCACTGATGGCGAGGAAGATACAGTAATCAGCGAATATATCAGCCATGAAACAGAAGCAGAATACTCTTCCATGGTTGCCTTCCTAGATGATTATAGCGAATATTTACATTATGACAGCGAAAATGATAGTTATGCTGTTGACTTACAGGCGATATATATTAGTAACACAATTGAGTATGAAGCAAGCGGAAGCGGAGATCTTACCAATATCACAGACGGCAGGACAATCGTTGAAAACTATAACGGGTCATCATCATTAAGATACCTTTCACAGGGCATATCTGAGGTGCATGGGCTGACGGCTGGAACATACTACTATGGCAGTAGTGCTACCGGTGAAGCCGATGACCTTGGTGAAGCTAATTTTGTATTTGAAATGAATGAGTATTATTCTAACCGATATGATTTTACAGGCGTGGCACTTATGGATGAAGAATCATATTTACTTTCAAGCAAGATCTACGATGACAGTTTGTATCTCACAAAATTCAGCGCAAGTGTTTACACTGACCAAATTACGATTGAAACAGGGCTTAATAAAATAACGGTGGACGGAGACCTTGTTAAGGAATACTTCAAAAACAATATCGGCTCTCTTGCAGGACAAAAAATATATATTGTGCCAGTGGTAGAGCAGAAGACCTTAATTGTTTCCTTAACTTCGGGTGCAAGCGAAGATGAAATAGTTTATGATAAAGACGGCAATGACACAACCTTAAAAGAGGTCCACTTACAATTCTATTACAACACCGCAACGAACATCGAATTTGACAAAGAATACCTTAAAAATAAAGAGGATGAACTTGAAAGTTATTATCTTGTAAGCACAGAGGACAGCGTCATCCTAAATGATTATTTTAACAAAAAATCAGGCTACCAGACAAACGGTTGGCTTGTCTATAACGGCGATAAAACAGAAGCAACGCCAATTTACATCAATTATTACAGAATAGACGAAAATTACTTTGCGCCAGAATATTTAGACGAATTGGGCGTGGCAGACTATCGCGTCCATATAGAACGCAACTATATATCTAACACCTATTATATCAATTATTCTAGTGGCGACGAGAGAGTGGAAGGCAGTAGTGTTTTTGGTATTTCCACAGGAACAACAACTAGCACTCTTTCTAGTTATGGCGAAACGGTTGAGATAGCACAAAATGGCTTCTTGCTGACAGGCTATACCTTCTTAAATTGGAACACAAATATCGACGGAACAGGCAAAAGCTTTGAAGCAGGCGAAGTGATTACAGAAAGCTTATGCACAGGCGAAAGTGGCGACACGGCTATCACACTTTACGCTCAATGGAGTGCAAAGAAGTATGATGTTGAAGTTGTTTTCAATGGCGGAACGGTGGAAGGCAGTGATGCCGAAAACATGCTGATTGAAGATGTTGACTACAACACAAGATTGTCAATGTTATCTAGCATTGTTGTGACAAGAGAAGGCTTCACCTTTGACGGCTTTTACACCTTGGCACCAGGCGGAATTAAGTCTGACTATTATAAGGTGGACGAATATTCCATTTTAAATAGTTCAATCTATGGCTTTAATGATGTTGAAGGTGATGTTGCGATTACAATCTATGCCACATGGCGCTTTACAGGTGAAGTAAGCTTTACCGTTGACAACAATACTAAATCTTATACCTATGCGGGAGAAGATATTTCTTCGCCGATAAGTGACTATAAGTTTAATGGAACAAACTTGCAGTTTTCATTCGACGACTTCTTAGTGACAACCTCTTTCCCTAATGTTGAAGTGTCTTATGAAGTAAGCGGGGCAACCTTTGACGGAAATAATATTATTCTCACAAAGCCAAATGTTGGAACTTATTATGTATATCTAACATTGACATTGACTGACACTAGCGAATTTTATCCAAGTGGTGAAATTGCCACTGCAAGCGGAGAATTTGTCTTCATAATCAACCCTGCTGATATTGGCTACACCTATTCAAGCGACTATTCATTGTATTATGAAAACATCAAATATCTTGTATCTCTCATCGAGAGCGAGACAGAGATAGCAAAGTATGAAAGTTATAACAATTTCACAAATATGATGAACAGCTTAAAGACAGACGGAGTTTTATCTTCTACTGCAACTGCTGACAACACTTATGAATATCTATTTATGAAGTATTATAACATGCTTAACAACAAAATTGTCAATGCGGAAAGTTATAATAAATTTATCACATTTAGAAATTGGACTTATGATGAATATCTTGCTTATTATGACAACACAAACTACTTCTCTTCTGAAGGCGTAAGCGGTGATGATGTTGCCGTTGACCTAGTAGATGAGAGAGCGACAAGAGCAAATGTGCTTCAAAGTGCTTTCCTATTAAGTTATGATGTAAACAACAGAATAAGCTCGGCTACACTGTATGGCGAAGGCGTGTCTACAATCTATAATGCTTCTCAATTTGTTTTGACTTCTCCTTCGGCTGTCAGTGTGACAAGCGATATACAGATTGAAACAATTGAAGTTATTTCTTCTTATAATATGCTATCTAACACTTCTTATGAAGTGCGTGCTTACATCAACTCTTCAAATGGAGAACTCTTAAATAACTACAATCTTGAAATGATAGAGCTTGACGGCGAAATTAAATACTACATCAACCTTCCAAACGCATATATGCTTATACAAGTTTTGAAACTTTCAAACAACAGCGCAATGCAGTCTAGGTTCTATGACAAGAGTGTGGAAGAAATAGAGGTTAAATATAAAGGTGATAAACAAGACACCTATTTTAGGGCGCTTGACAGAACGACTTACACACAACTTGAAGAAGGGTCCACTTTCTATATCAATTTAAGGCTTTATACCTCCAACATAGGCAACAGCGACCACGACACAAAATACAACTTCTACACACCAGAAAATCACTTTGATTTCTCATTTTATCAGGTGCTTTCTGTTGTAGACGGCAATGAAGAAAATGTAACAAGCGATGTGAATTTAATTCTTTCCGAAGATTTCTCATTTACAATCTATAATGTTGAAAACACGGTTCAGATAAAGCTCAATCCTAAACTTTTAACCAAGGTGGACGGATATAGACAAGTTGTTGACCTTGACGAACAGTATTATGAAAATCTTTTCAGTGTGACAGGTTTCACATACTCTCTTGACGGAGAGAGTGAGGATATTGCGGATGAAAGTTCGGGCTTAGAGGACGGAAGATATTATACGGAAGAGGGCGGAGTGCTTCTCTTTGAAATTACAGGAAACAACACAGGTTCTCCTGTTATTATCGCCACAAAACCACTGACCTCAATAGTAATTCAAGTTACGCCTAGACTTGGCTCTTATATAAGACTTGTGGACATAGGTCAAGTTGAGGCATATGAGTTTGAGGGTGACGGCGTCAGAGCGTCAGGTGAATATGTGTTTGATTTAAGCGAAGACTCAGGAGAAATCGTCTATGAAGAGGACGCTATCACCGAAGTAAATTATTACGCTACTTTCAGCGACCTTGTCAAAGTCAACATTGACTATAACTTGCCTGTTAATAATGACGAAATGACCACATACTTAAAACTTGCAGAGGACACAAGTGAAGACATAATGTTCCCTTTTGAAGATTTCTTGACTTGTGAAAGATTGTCTTATGTAGCTGGTGACGGGTCGGAAGCAGATTATTCCACAATCTTTACGGGCGTCAACGGAACATATGTTGGTGTAACTGACAACATTTTTGCTCCTGTTCAGCTTAAAGCTTATTGGGGAATAGGTGATATATATGTAAGTTCAAGATTAGTAAATTACAGACAGAGCGTTGGCACGCTGGAAAGCGTCTATGCGTATAATGTTTGCACATTTAGTAACAATCAAAGCGAACTTTTTGACTACAAGTTTGAAATTGTCTATCGTGGCAAAGAGGGCGAAGTAAATAGAGTTGTAGCGGAGAGCAATAATTTCAACACTCTTGTCTATAACCTTGAAAACGGCGGAACTATTAAAGATAACGGTATCTATCAGATAAGAATCACAGTGACAATGAAGGAGGCTTATAGAGATATCCTTTCTGACCCATCGAAATATCAAATAGTCAATGAGAATGTTTCTTTTGAAATTGATTTACAACCTATTAAGATTGTCGGCATTGAATATGTGGGACAAAGTGAGATAACCTATGACGGCGAGGAACACAACAGCAGTTTCTCTCTAAATGTTTCCTATCATATGTTTGATGCAACACTTGACGACTATAACTTAGAGGATGTGCAGGTTGTAAACTATGTCTTTGGACAAGAGGGAATGTTTGATATCACGATTAAAAGTGGCGACCTTGTGGTTACATCTGTTAAGAATGTTGGAGAGTATATCATTGATTTTGAAATTGACGAAAGTTACTATCTCTATGAAGGCGATGTGACAACTTCTTTCACTTTAAACATTTTAAAAGATGTCATAAATCTAGAAGAAGAGAATATCGCGTTCTCAAAGAAGTTTAATACAGCCGACCCTGAACTTAAATACACAATTAGCACGAACGGCGAAACATTGGAGTTCAACTTAAATAGAACAGCAGGCGAAGATATTGGAAATTATGACTTATTCTTAAATAGTGACAATGGTTTTGTTTGCTCTAACCTTACCTCTAACTATCAAGTTGTATATGGCGCTACCGTGCTTTATGACGGCACTCTTCAAAATTTAACTACATCGGTTGGCGACTTTGAAATTGTAAAGGCAGACACTTTAAGACTTTCATGGCAAGGTTCAAATGTAATTCAAGAAACATATAACACAAATGGCTACAAACTCCAAATTAAAGACGGCGAAGTGATAGTTTATAGCGAAGATAATGAAGTCACAAATAGCGCCTTAATAGTTTACGATGTAAATGTCGGCGCGGAAGTCGGTGAGAACCTTTTAATTATTGAAGAGTTACTCAATTATGACAATATCACCCTAATGCTTTATAATTCGCTTAGTTATGAAACGGCAATAGACAGCGCGGTTTATGAAATTAGAGTGGTTGTAAAAGAGGGTGCTGAGATTGCAAACTACTACAACAGCATCATCTTTGATGAGGGTTACACCTTTGAGATTTTGCCTATGCCGATTGATGTTTCTGGAATATCGCTCAGCAAGGTATATGACGGCAATCCAAATCTTAGAGTTGATTTAGAAGGCAATGTCGTAGGTGAAAATTATGAAGGTATTTACATAAACGCCACATTCGCAACCTATCATGCGGGCGAAAATATCAATGTTTCACTTGTGCTTTCAGCAACCGAAGGATATAACGCGAACAACTATACTCTTAGCGCGGTCACTCACAAAGGAAAAATTGAAAAACGCGATGCCATTCTTAACATTTCAGCACGCTATGAAGAGGACGAAAGTTCTTATGTGTATGGCGAATTAAATAGAAATAATCTAGAAGACAATTTAAAACTGACAGTGTTAGATTTGGACGGAAACACAGATTTAACCGACATCTTTAATATTTCCTCTTACACGCTTAACTTAGATTTACAAGATGCACAAGCAAACAGACTCGGCTTCTTCTATCAAGGTGCATATAATGTTGCGGTTGTAAGCTATTCCTTTGCTGATTTCAATATGACGGAGATAAATAGTAGCAGTGTTACAATCTCTCCTTATGAATACAACTTGGTTTTGCCTGAAAACTATATCAAAATTACCACCGTTGACACTGTTTCTACTTATACTGACACACAAACCTATGCTGTCACAGGCGACTCTATAACTCTATCCTATATTCCTGACGGCTTGGAACAAGGCACGACCGGTGCGGAAGGACAATATGACCTTCTTTTGAATGGTGCAGAGTCCTTTGTAAACGGCAGTATCATCGTGACACTTTCTGCGGAAAATTCCTTCCAAATTGTGCCAACTGAGGAGATTATTTTCCTTAAATTTGACAATGCAAGCTTGTTAAACCTTGATTACAATGGCTATAACTACAACATGAGCATTGAAGACAACAATCTTGTCATTGAAAACGAAAATTCATCTCCATTAAATCTAGCTTTCAACCTATACAGAAAGACAGGCTCGGGAGACGAGGCGTTTACAGGAAGTATAACCTCTGTCAACATTTACTTAAATGGTAATGTTCACACCTTTAAAGATGCAGGAAATTACAGACTCTATCTTTCAATTGAAGCGGAGGGGGCAACCAATTTCGCTCTCTATGAAAATTATTATATTACAGTTGATGCTATCGAAGTTGACACAACTTCTTTAAATCTAACAAAAACATATGACGGCACAAACAGGTTAGAAAATATCGACTTTGCTGAGCGCATTAATGATGGAGTTGTAAGTGACGATGTGTCGATAACTGCGATATTTGCAACAAGTCAAGTTGGAACTGACATTGATGTCACCCTATACCTCAATGGAACATCGGGTAAGAATTATAAGTTTGCAGGCGATATTAATTCTGCACTTGGTGAGATTGTCAAGGCCAACGCTGTGATAGCTCTTTCTAACAGCACCTATAATTACGGCTCTTTACAGGCAGATAGTGGGTTTGTTTATATAGTAACCTCAGGTGAAAAGACTGTTTCAACGACAGAGTATAGCGTTGTTCCAGAAATCTTAAACGGTGAATATTCCGAGAGTGGTTATTTGACTGTTGGAAGTTATAATTTGTCACTCGTGATTGAAAGCAATAACTATAATATAACACCTTCAATATTGACATTTAGTGTTGTTCCGTTTAAACTTAATTTCACTTTCACAACAGACGGAGCTTACAGAACAAGTTATGGTTCAGAGGAAAGTTTGGAAGACAGCTTTGTGCGAGACTACAACACAATCTTCGGCGACACTATCGAAGTTACATTTACTAGAAGTGAGGGAAGTGAAGTTGGCTACTATAAAATACTTTCAGCCTCTGTCGTTGACGAGAATTACGAAGTTGAAAGCGTGCAAGACACAAGTACCAACGGAGCGTATAGAATAACACCTTCCTCAGAGCGTTTCTATCTTCTTATAAGTTCAGCTGATACTGTTGCTGGCAACGATAGTGCATGCCTCAATATGGAACTTACCTATGACGGACTTAGTTATTCTAGCTTAACATTCGAGGTTGACGAGCTTGCAAAGAACTATAAAATCATCTTAACAGACACAACTATGATAAGCACAAAAGAATACATCTTAAATCTATACACCTACAACGAAGACGAAGATGTTTACACAAAGAGTTCAAGTTTTGATGCTACACTTTCTGCAAATCTCAGATTTGCGTCAGGCGTTCAAGCAAAAAATGCCGGCGATTATTCAGTCTTTGCAGAAAACATCACAAGCACAAACTTTGATGTGATATTCGGTATGGCAAGCACTCTTTCGTCTTATGTTGTGAAAATCTTGCCAAAGGAATTAACCTATAAGCAAAGCGCAATTTCTAAGGAATTTGACAATAAGAACGCTATTATTTACTACGAAGATGCTAGTGAGATTTTAAACGGCATCATTTCGGGCGAGTCCTTATCCATAACTCTTACAATGTATGACGGCGCGACAATCGCTAGATATGTGGGCAGTGATTACAGCGTTCAAGCAGTTTTAACTAACGGAGCAAACTACATTATCTCTGGCACTCTTACAGGTGAAATAACCAAAGCAAAGGTTGGCTTATATATTGAAAGTGCGGAAGTTGAATATGGACAACAACCTATATATAATTATTCCATAGATTACGGCGACCTTGACTTAACTTACTATGATAAGAGTGATATAAGCGTGGAAATAAAAGTTGTAAATGGTGAGTATTCTTCCTCAGGTAACCTTAAAGTTAAAGAAGAAGGCTATGACCTTTCTGCCACACTTAACGCTCGTGACTTTGAAATAGGCTATTATTATAGCGACTATGTTGAACAAACAGACCAAATGCCAGCGCGTCTATTTGTTACTCCACGCACGCTTAATGTTCAGCAAAAAGATGTTCTTCTTAAAGATATCTTCACAAAACTCTATGACGGCACTAATAATGTTGTTATCAGAAACGAAAGTGATGAACTATTGTTCAATATTGGCAATTTAATCAGCGGAGACATAGTAGATATTGAAAGTGCCTTCTACGCTCAAACTCTTCCAGGCACAGGAATACAGGTCACATTCACTTTGACAGGCTACGATACAGAAAACTATGAGATGAGTTCTTACTCAAACGGAGAGATTAAGTCAATCATCTTATACATCGACTTTGACTATCAAGCAGGCGAAGGTGAAATCATTGTGCCAAATGTCGACGAAGAAAAATTGTTAAATGGCGTAAAATATCCATTCACAGCCAATAATTACCTATCTTCAAATGCGATAGACGCAAACAAAAAAGCCTTCCCAACAGCTCTAACAGGAAAAGAAGGATTTACATTCAATGGTTGGACGCTTAATTTGACCGCACAAGAGAACACACAAGAGTGGACATATTTAAGTGATGTGCTTTCTCGTCTAGGACTAACTTACACTTCAAGCGAAGGTGTTTACAGGGTTAATGTTGGCAACAACAACTCGACAATTCTATTCTTGGCAGAACTCTTGTCAAGTGAAACCGATTATTTCCATATTTATGAAAACGAAGAGACAGCTCGCGTCACATTTACAGCTAACTATGTTGGCAACTCGTATTATCTAACCATAAATATGCAAGATGCAGAAGGTGAAAGTTTAGCCGGAAATTATTCTGACTTTGCAAGCATTTCGGTTAATGGCGAAACGATGATTTCTTCCACTTATCAGACAAGAGTAAATCATGGCGACCAAGTGGAAATTGTTGTTGAGCTTAAAGATTACATCAAACTTTTAGGAATATTTGAAGGCGAAGAAGAATTTAGTTTTGATAATGTAGAAGTAGATGGCAACACCATCACCTATACAATCAATTCTGTAACAAAGGAAAATGTTTTAGCATTTAGATTTAGTTATGATGATATTTCAATCGTTTTAGACCTTTCAGGCTATGCTGGCGAAGTGAACTTTGAGGATGACAGATTTGTGCCTTTGACCGACAATAAGTATGTTTATACAACCTCTTGTGAAAATCTTATAAATGAGAACCTTACAACCTTGCCGAGCTTGTCAAGAGCAGGTTACAGTGTGGTCGGCTATCTCTTTAACGACGAGGTTACTGTTGAAAGCTCAGCCTTTGAAACAACACTACTTTTAGCTAATGCAGTTAAAACGGAAAATGGTTATGAACTTACCTATTCTCCTGTCTTTGAAGAACTTATAATTGATGTAGTTTTAGATTATAATTATGACAACAAGACGGCAACAATATCTGTTCCATATAATAGTGCGTTAAAAGATGCCGAGGGCTGGGAAGAAAGTCCAACGCGCGAAGGCTATGATTTTGTAAACTGGACTGATGAAAACGGTGATGTTGTTACAGGTGAAAGCATTTTGACAAACCCTAATGGCATGACTCTGACAGCAAATTGGAACATCTTGCAAAACTATATAACTCTTTCACTTGATGATAATTTAAGACTTACCAATGCAAGCGTAAACATTAGCTATGACAGAGAAACAGGAATTTACACCTTTGACGAGCTGAATTTTGGCGAAATTCTTTCCTTCACCTTGCAGGCGGATGAGGGCTATGAAGTTGATGTTATCTCTTATATTAGAGATGATGAAACTATAAAAGTAGAGTTCGAAGAAACGGATAACGGTGCGGTTGTAAACTTTACAATGGTAGCTCCGCCTTATGTTGCAATGACAGCAACAAGCGCTGTTAAGAGAAACGATGTGACCGTAGAAGGCGAACACTTCTCGTTTACGGCTAGTATTGGTGAAGCTCAAATTGAAGTTGTGGAAAATTCATTTAGTGTAGATTCTGATGACATCTTCGACATCAATATAACAGTTGAAGATGGTTATGAATTTGTCAGGGTGGAAACTAACAACACTGATATCGGCATTGAACAGAAAATGGACGGCTCAAATATAATATTGACCATAAGTGGCGTTAGAAGAGATACCTTAATTACCATAGTCACAACAGAACGCGAAAATAAAGTTGTCTTTACTTTCGACAATGCGGATGTGTTAGAAAGACTTATCACAAACGACCAAACAAATGTTGAAAATGTTGCGTATGTAAAAACGGGAGAAGACTTAAATGTTTATCTCAAACTTAAAGTTGGCTATCTTGCAAATGACATCGTCTTTGCATTTAGCGGTGGACAAGAGCAAGATGTCGGCTTTATGCTTATAGAAGATGAAAATAATGCATATAATGGCTACTACCAGTTTGCGATTGAAAACATAGTGAAAGACGGTGTTGTAACCATTATGATAGGTTATCAAACCTACGAGATTAACACGGCGTTATTAGTCTATGATGAAAATGGCGTGTTGATTGAGGATGAAGACATACTAAGCGCATTCAAGGTGTATGTAAATGGTGAGGCGTCAGTTGAGGCGGACTTTAATTCTATTGTAACTTTGACCTCTTCGACCTCACTTGATGACTATAATTTTGCTGGTTGGTCGAGAGACGGAAGCACGATTATAGGCACAGAAAGTCCATTTGATTTAACTGTGACCATGGACGAAACGATATATGCCATCTTCTCAAAGGCAGAGTTCAGAGTTTCGCTCAACGCGTATAGTTATTATGTTCTCAATCAAGAATATGAGAACAAAGATTTGGAAGAGGAAGTATACAAGTTAATTTATGCACCTTTCTTTGAGGACGGCACGGAAGTATATCAAACGTATATCTACTATGGTTCAAGCAAAAATATCGTGTTGCGTGTCCCAGAAGGCTACACCTTCCTCGGCTATGGCTATATCTTAAATGCAGAGTATAATCAAGCAGAACTTGTAAGAGGCGACTTTGACTATGCTTACAGACCTTCCAGCACCGAAACAGTAATAGAAATTACTCTTGACACTATGTATATGCTTGAAAAAGGCTTCGGTGCGACTAACAACTTTGTGCCTTTCTTTGTTGCTTTAACTCCAAATGCCATAAACTTCAACATCAATTCTCATTTAGACTTTGACGGGCTTGTGGAAGATGATAACACTGTTGGCGACATCTCCTTGATTAATTATGAGAACGGGGTGGTTGAAAATGTTAATGAGTATGGCTATGTTGAAGGCACACTCAATCACTATAAAGATTATAACGGAGAAGTTAGCAAAGCAAACTTTACTCTTACCACAAACACCAACAGCGAGGTATATTTGAAGATTGGTGTGACGCGTAATGGCTATAATTTGTCAAGAGTTACCACAAACAACAACAGGCTTGTGACCATTGAGCATATCGGCGAGTATGTTGAAAACGGAAAGACTTATGATATTTATAGGCTTTATAATATCATTGCTAGCGAAAATGAATTAGACATCAATATCTATTTTGAGCCACAAAAGAACATAATCGATATCAACTTCAAGAACGAAAGAGGCGTGATTGTAGAAGGCGGAAATCTCTTCTTAGAGGTTGATGACGAAATGGACAAAAAGGTTTGGGGAAATGGTTCCAACTTCTCCACACTTCAAGTTGTCGGCTTTACTGATACCTATTTCGGTGTTGTGGCATATATTAGGCTTGGCTTTGAAATTAGTCTTAAAAATATCAATTTGACTTATAACAAAGAGATGTTGACTGTTTCTGAGATAAGAGGCTATAAGCTTGACTTTGCAGAAAACAACTATAACTATGTGATTTACTTCAATGTCAGCGCCCTTTCGGCTAGCACAGAGATTTCAATCAATCTTGAACCGCAAACCTATCGCGTGGTTCTCAATGATTTATCTCTTGATAGCCCTGTGCTTGCAGTTATAGACAATGTAAAATTCCATGAAACCTTGGATTTAAGTGTAAATAATAGCGAAAACATCACTTCAAGTCTTGGCTATACGAACGGCATGCTCAATATTGTGCAATCTAAAAATGACTACACCTTTGCAGGCTACTTTACTTATGCTGGCGGTAAAGGCAAGCAATACATCAATTCGACAGGTCAGACGCTTGTTGAGTTCATGGAAACAGGCTATATCTTAAATGAAAATACAGGACGATATGAGCTTAGCGACAATGCTTATATCGACCAAGACGGCGTGATGACCATTAACCTTTATCTATATTGGTCTTTCTTGAAGACACAGATAACCTTCTCAATCACTCCAAATATTCGAGCAAATATCACTGCCGAGGATTTAGTGGAGGGAGTGAACATCAGCAACTCTTGGTTCAACGAAGAAATGCCGTTGTATATCGAAGTGGCATTCAACACCAACATCACAATAACGGCTCCTGAAATTGAGGGCTATAAGTTCTATAAATTTGTCATCAAACAAAGAGACGCCAACAACAACTATCTTGCCGATGTTGTAAGTTACACCAATGATGTGCCTTGGTCAACAAACGAGCGTGATAGAATTGTTGAAATGACTATTGAAGTTTATTACTTTGCTAAGGTCAATGTCACTCTTTCCGGCGGTGTTATGGAATACGCTATCGGTCAGGCACATGATGATATGTATGCCGAAGCACTGTTAAATGAGGGCTATGTTGACACAACAAAAGAATTTACTTTGACTGCACTTGACTCAGATGGATATGACTTTAATTATTGGTATAAAGTTTCCACTCAGGAAAGGTATAACGGAAAGGTATTTACTGACAAGATAGACACCTATGCAAACTATATCCTTGCCGTTCAAGGAAAGAAAGTTACTTTGAGTTTCAGCGAATACGATGCTACATCTGGTTATATTTCGAACATGATAGTTAAAAACATCTCCAACATTCAGACACCTGTAACGCTTGGACACCTTGAAAATGGTAGCTTTAAAAAAGACATTTTAACCTATGATGTTAGAGTCGGTGACACATTGACTTTTATGGTTAAGGTTGATTATGGCTTTGGTGTAAGTTGGAACTTAGAAAACATTGAGCTATACAATATTGACTCAAACTATCTCTACTTCACCATGGAAGTGACGGGCGATATGGCAGAGTCCGTTGTTCCGATTCGTCCAGAGTTTATCGGCGAAAGCATGGCAATCTATATCTATAAGAGCTTTGCCGATAAAGATATCATTGATAGCGCAACAGACAATAACGATGCAGATTTTGCAGGTTATGTGACCTATGAAGGTAAGACAATGGATGTTGTATTAAGAGGAATTGGCACTGATTTAACATTAGGTATAGTTGTAAATGCTCGCTATAATATAACTAACATTGAGATTATAAATTACTACGGCACAACAATTAATGTCATGGACAATTATGATAAACAGGCTGGCTCTTTATACTTCACAAGAGAGGAAATTGACGAAAACTATCTTGCCGGAACAATAAGGCTAGGCATAGAATTTGAAAGATTGTATCACGAGATGACCTTGATTGAAGAGCAAGGAACAGGTGCAAAAGATGATCCATATCTTATCTACACTGCGGAAGATTTGACCTATTACATGGCAAAGATTAACAGTGGTGCTGTAAGCGAAAGCGGTCGCTTCTATGAACTTGCAAGCTACAAGGTTATGGCAGATATATCTCTTGGCGAAAAGTTCTGGACGCCTATCGGCACAACTGAACATCCATTCAATGGCACTTTCAGCTTTAACGGACATGTGATTTCTGACATCTATCTTGCTAAATATTACAATCCAACAAGTTACGGCGGACTATTTGGTGTCATCGGCTATGACGCTAAGATTTATAGAAACGAAGAAAGTTATTGGTATATCTATATAATCATAGTGATAATCGTCATTTTGCTTATACTTTTAATCATCCTCTTAATCTACAACAAGAAAAAGAAGGAAAAGAGAGAAGAGTTAAATACCAAATAGGGCAAATAAAATAGAAGTCATATAAATATAATAAAACAAGGAGGCAATATGTCTATTTTCCTTGTTTTATTTTTTATGGGGCTTGTGCAAGGGTTGACGGAGTTTTTGCCGGTGTCATCCAGCGGTCATCTTGTGCTTTTATCTAATATATTTGGCGTTGAAGAAAGTTTGTTTATCTCCATTCTTTTGCATGTTGCAACGCTTCTTTCTATATGCGTTGTATTTTACAAAGATATATTTGCTCTTCTTAGACATCCTTTTTCAAAAAACACATTAATGCTTGTGGTGGCGACAATACCCACTTGTTTAATTGCACTTGTGCTTATGCCGTTTATAAAGTCCTCTTTTGGAGGCAGTTTTCTTCCCGTTGCGTTTTTGATAACCGCAACCATTCTTGTTATAACAGAGTTATTTGCTAAAAACACAAAAGAATTTTCATATAAAACGGCGATTATTATGGGAATAGCGCAAGGTTTTGCAGTTTTTCCTGGCATTTCGCGTTCGGGGGCAACAATTTCGGCAGGTCTTTTATCTAAGGGCGATAAAAAGGAGTGCGCTAAATTTTCTTTTTTGATGAGCATTCCAATTATACTTCTTTCTCTTATTATGGAAATTTATGAAGGAATTAGTGGCGGGATTAACATATCTTATCCTATTTCCGCCATAATCATCTCTTTTATAGTCGCCTTTTTAAGTGGTATCTTTGCCATAAAATTTATGATGAAACTGACAGAAAAGGGCAAACTTTGGTGGTTCTCTTGTTATCTTCTTCTTTTAAGTCTTGTAACATTTTTTATTGTGTAATACTGTCATTACAAGTTATGCCTGTGTCATTCTGAACAGGAGCGCTTGGCGTTCCGTCGTCAAAGGATCTAAAAGAGTCATCTTTATTTCTTTTTAACAAAAATTCAAAAAAAAGAATAAAATATATAGAATAAAACAGAGTTTAGCTTTCATATAAATGCGATAAAGGAAGCTAAATGGAGTTTTATAAATTTTCAATTGAAAAGTGTCTATCTTTGATGTCGTCAAGGGCTAATGGGCTTAAACTTGACGAAGTTAATATGCGTATGTTAAAAAGTAAGGAAAAGCAAATAGAAAAGGGGAAGAAGACTAATTTATTTATAAAATTTTTAGCACAATTAAAAGAACTCATGGTGCTAATACTTTTAATTTCCGCCATTGTTTCCATAGTCATAGGCATCATTGAAAATTCTCCAAGTGAAATAGTAGACGGTGCGATAATACTTGGCATAGTCGTCATGAACGCTATTTTTGGCGTTGTGCAGGAATATAAAACAGAAAAGGCGATTGAAAGTCTAAAAAAGATGACAGAGGCGTCTACACTTGTTCTAAGAGATGGAAAAGTGGAGAAAATTCCAAGTAAGAACCTTGTGCATGGCGATATTGTGGTGCTGGAAGCTGGCTCCATTGTGCCGGCTGATTTAAGACTTATTGAGAGTGCCAATTTAAAAATCAATGAGTCGGCATTAACAGGTGAGAGCGAAGCGGTGACAAAAAGCGCTGACATTGACTATTCGGTTGACATGGCAATAGCCGACCGAAAAAATATTGCCTATCTTGGAAGTGTTGTGGAAAATGGTCATGCCAAGGGCATAGTTATGTTGCTTGGCAAGGAAACTGAATTTGGAAAGATTGCCGAGAGCTTAAAGGAAACAAAAAAGGAACTCACCCCTCTTCAAAAAAATATTCAGTCCGTTGGAAAAGTTTTGACATATTTAATTCTTCTCATTGCCTCAATCACTTTTGTTTTGGAGGCGATAGCAAGACCGACTGAAATATTGAACGCCTTTTTAACAGCGGTGGCTATATCTGTTGCTGCCATTCCTGAAAGTATGCCGGCGGTTATTACGATAATCATGAGTTTAGGTATAGCAGAGCTAAGCAAGCAAAAGGCGATTGTCAAAAAAATGCATGCGGTGGAAACGCTTGGGTGTTGTGATGTTATATGCTCTGATAAAACAGGCACTATTACTGAAAATAAGATGACAGTTGAAGAAGTTTGGTCGAATTTCGATGAAAAAAGCGCCTATTTTGACCTCTTATTAAAGGACATGGTGCTATGTAATGATGGGCAGTTAGGTAGTGCCGGCTATGTTGGAGATTCGACCGAGGTTGCACTTTTAAATTATGCCAAAACCAGGGGAGTGTTAAAGGAGAAGGAAAACGAAAAGCGCTTAAAGGAAATATCTTTTTCTTCTGAGCGTAAGATGATGAGCACTTTGAATTTGGTTGGCGAAAGAAAGGTTGTCTTTGTCAAAGGCGCAATAGATAGAATATTAAATAAATGCGACAAAATCGCCACCTCTAACGGCATAATCAATCTAAGCAAAGAAAAACGAAAAGAGATACTATCTATCAATTCGAAAATGTGCAAGGGTGCTTTGAGAGTGCTAAGTTTTGCCTATAAAGAAAGCAACGATTTAGATGAGAATAACCTTATTTTTCTCGGATTGGTCGGCATGATAGACCCACCGAGAAAGGAAATTCAAGAAGCTGTTTTAAGATGTAGGCAGGCAGGTATGCGACCTATTATGATTACAGGTGACTACAAGGACACCGCCTTTGCAATAGCCGAAAAGATAGGTATCGCAGGCACTATGAAAGAAGTTATGTCTGGCGATGATATAGACAAATGCTCAGAAGAAGAATTTTTAAAAGCCGTTGAAAAGATTTCGGTGTTTGCGCGCGTCAGTCCTCAGCACAAAGAAAAAATTGTGGAAGCCTTAAAGAAAAATGGACATAATGTTGCTATGACAGGCGATGGCGTCAATGATGCACCAAGCATGAAAAAGGCAAACATCGGAATCGGCATGGGCAAGAGTGGAACAGATGTCACAAAAGAGGTTGCAGATTTAATTATCACAGATGACAACTTTGCGACGATTGTGATTGCGGTTGAACAGGGCAGAAAGATTTACAGCAACATTCAAAAGACCATTAAATTTTTGTTTTCTGCAAATATGGCAGAAATTTTAGCTCTATTTTTTGTGACCATACTCTTTCCAAACAAGACCTTTCTTCTGCCGGTGCAAATATTGTTTGTAAATCTAATCACAGACTCACTTCCTGCTATTGCTCTTGGTATGGAGAAAGTGGAAAGTGGGGTTATGAATGAAAAACCGAGAAACAAATCAAGCGGGCTTTTCTCAAATGGTGTAGGCACAAGTATTATAGTGTTAGGCACAATTCAAACCATTTTGACCTTGTCTGCATATATGATTGGGCTTTACTGCTATAACGAATATGTTGCCATGACAATGGCTTTTTACACATTAAACTTCATCCAGCTTTTCTATATGTTCACAGCGCGCTCAAAGGAGAGCTGTTTCAAATCCAATCCGTTTAAAAATAAATTTTTCACTCTTTCAATGGTTGTTGGCTTTGGACTTCTTGCCCTTATTGCCACCACTTCCTTTAAAAATGTCTTAAAGCTCACAAGTCTTAACTTCTCCTGTTGGTTAATAGTTTTCCTACTTTCCGTTTCAATAATATTTATAGGCGAATTATATAAAGTAATCGAAAAAAAGTTTATAAATAAAAAACACAAAAAATAAGCAAAAAAACAATAAAAAATCAAAAAAAATCATATTTTTTAACAAAAACTCTAAATTTGAGCTATTTTTATGCTTGAATTCTAGGGTTTTTTAATATTTTAATTTATAGTTTTTTAATTTATTATTAATTTAATTTTTGCAAAAAAATATTTAAAATACATTTTAGATAAACAAGAAGAGCATTCTAAATAATTACAATTTTAAAATGAGTTAGCTAAAATTATATTTACTTTTTTTAATCGGTATGTTAAAATATCAATATGAAAATTTCGGAGATAGTAAAGGGAGAAGATTTTTTTAAAAGAGGCAGGTTTCCACATGCTATACTTTTTCAGAGTGTTGACAAACGCTTAAATGAGGTTGCGCTTATCATGACTGCACTTGCCATAAATTATAAAACTTTCGAACTTTTCGATGAGGACAGCGCTGAGTATTTAAAGGTGAAAAAAGGTGCAGATATCGACATCAAAATTTATCCTAAAAATAACGAGAAGTTATTGGTGTCAGATTCTAATGAAATTGTCAGCGAAGTTTATATTAAGCCCGCTTTTCACGAAAATAAGGTTTTTATAATAGAAAATCTTGACGTTTCTACCGAGCAAGCCCAGAATAAACTTTTAAAAGTTTTAGAAGAACCTCCAAAAAATGTCTATTTTCTAATAAGCTGTATGGAAGACGCCTTGGTTTTGCCGACCATTAAGTCTAGATGTCAAAAGATAGTGCTTGAAAAATTGCCGAAAGAAAGTTTTGATAAATTAATCAAAAATCCTCTTGCCGGCATGGTTAGTGAGGGGTATGTTGGACTTTATGAGGAGTATTCAAAAAAAGCCGACCTTGAAGAGGTGGTAGATACAGCCGTTAAACTTGTTACAGAATTGAAAAACAGCGGACAGGTTTTGAAAATTTCTATAGATTTAATGCGTTTTAAAGATGATATTCGTCTAATTTTTAAAATTTATATTCGTGCATTAGAAGATTTAATAAAAATAAAATCAGAAAAAGAGGAACTTTGCTCTCTTCCGCTATATATGGAGGCGCTTAAAAGCGTGGAAAGCGAATTTTCAATAAATGCCATTTGTGAAATAAATTCGCTTGTTTCAATGTTTATAAAAAAACGAGAGGCGAATGTCAACGAACAGGTGGCGGTTGAACAATTATTACTAAAAATCTTGGAGGTTAAATATATATGCAAATAGAAGTCGTAGGTGTCAAATTCAAAAATAGTAACCATATTTATAGTTTTTCTCCTAACAATTTGGAACTAAAAAGGGGAGATTACTGCATGGTCGAAACGGAGAAAGGGCGCGACCTAGGTGTGGTTGTCAAAGAAAAATATTTTATTAAGGCGGAAGAGCTTACAAGCGAATTAAAAAATGTCCTATTTAAAGCGACGGCTGAGCAGGTTAAAAAGGCGGAAGAATATGACAAAGAGGCTGAAAAGTTGATGCCGAAAGTTGTTGAAATTGTCAAGTCTTTCAACCTTGAAATGAAAGTTGTAAAAGTGGAAGCTGGTTTTGATAATAGCAAACTTATTATAAATTTTACTGCGGACAATCGCGTTGATTTTCGCGACCTTGTCAAAAAATTAGCAGAAACTTTCAAAACGCGTGTGGAGTTAAGGCAGATTGGGAGCCGTGACGAAGTTAGAATGCTGGGAGGTTTTGGTCCTTGCGGAAAGATTTGTTGTTGTGTGCAAAACTTTGGCGAATTTGACCATGTGTCTATGAAGATGGCTAAAAATCAAAATTTATCGTTAAATCCAAATAGTATCAGTGGACTTTGTGGAAAGCTTATGTGCTGTTTGGCTTATGAAAATTCGACCTATGTTGAGTCGCTTAGAGTCATGCCTAAAATAGGTAGCACGGTAAATACAAAAGACGGGCAGGGAACGGTTGTTTACAACGATTTATTAGATAGACAGGTTGATGTTAAATTTGTCAAGGGAGATGATAGTGAGATAAAGACTTTTGACCTTAGCGAAATAAAGTTTTAGTGAGGAAAGATGGAAGAGTTAGAGGATTTAGAGTGCAACAATCTTAAAATTTGGCAAGATAAAAAGCTTTACACCTTCACGAGCGATTCTGTTATTTTGGCTAATTTCATCAAGTTGAAAGCAAGTGAAACGGCGGTGGAGATTGGTGGTGGAAGTGGTGTTATATCTATACTTTTGACAGCAAAAAATAATGTAAAAAAGATAAAAATCTTTGAAATTCAAGAAAAAATGCAAAATTTATGCAAAAAAAACATTATTTTTAATAATTTACAAGACAAATTGGATTTAATTTGTGATGATGTGAAAAATTATAAAAAATATATTGATGTTGGCTCTATTGATGTTGTGTTTTCCAATCCGCCATTTTTTCCAATTTCTAATTATGCGATAAATGAGGTGAAAAGTATTGCGAAAGAAGAAAGATGTTTGTCGCTTGGTGAGCTTGTCGATTGCGCAAGTGGTATGCTGAAATATGGTGGTCGATTTTATGTTGTATATAAGGCGGAGCGCATGGCCGAACTTATTGTGGCTTGTGAGGGCAAAAACTTGACGCTGAAAAAGATGTTTTTTACTGAGAACGGCAAGGGCATAATCAATTTAATTGTTGCCGAATTTCGAAAAGGTGGTGGCAAAGGTGTCAAAGTTTTGCCTAATCTTGTCACTAACAAAAGTGACGGAGAATTTTTAGAAGAACTAAAAACAAGAAAGTTTTTAGATTAGTAAAAAGGAGAAGTTATGAAGATAAAAATCAATTGCCATAGTTCTATTTGCGTGGACGAAGAATTTTATTTTGACCCGTTTGATGTGGATGACAAACCGCAAAACGCCAAACTAATTTTTATCACACACTCACATTTCGACCATTTGGACGTAAAATCTATAAAAAAAGTGATGAATGATAAAACTGTTTTTATTTGCACTGAGGATAGCAAAAAGATATTAGAAAAACACTTTAAAAATAAAATTGTTTTGGTTGAACCGAATGAAAAAGGTGAAGTGTTAGGAGTGAAATACACAACTTTTCCTGCATATAACTTTGGGCATCATCATTTTAAAGAATTGGGCTTTGTCGGTTATACCGTCATCATTAACAATGTGAGCTATACTGTTTGTGGAGATACCGATTTGACGGAAGAACTGGCAAAAGTCAAAACAGATGTTCTTCTTGTTCCAATTGGAGGAACTTTCACAATGGACGCTCAAAATGGAGCGAAGCTTGCCAATATTGTAAGACCGAAACTTGTCATTCCAACGCATTATAATCATATAGAGGGAACGGCAGACAAAAGCGCAGAAAAAGTGTTTTTGAAGTATTTAGACAAGAATATTCCTTATGAGTTTTTGGTAAAGTAGTATTTTTGTTGTTGCAAGGCGCAAACTTTAAAACAACTCAATATTTGATAAAAAATTTTCGTAAATACTTGTATTTTTAAAATCTTTATGCTATAATGCTATGGACTTCGGATGTTCCGCTGAGGTAAAACACTTTATGAGCATCATGTCGAAAATCTGAAAAAAGGAGATAAGTCATGGCTAATATTATTGACCAAATTGAAAGAGAAAACATGAAAGAGAATCTTCCTGAGTTTTCTATCGGTGACACTGTAAAAGTCAATGTCAAAATCAAAGAAGGCGACAAGGAAAGAATTCAAGCTTTTGAAGGCGTGGTTATAGCTAGAAAGAACGGTGGAATTAGAGAAACTTTCACTGTAAGAAAAATTTCTTATGGCGTTGGTGTGGAAAAAACTTATCCTATCCACTCACCAAAGATTGCTAGCATTGAAGTGACCAGAAAAGGCAAGCCAAACAGAGCAAAACTTTATTATGTTAGAAATCTCACAGGTAAAGCGGCTAAGGTTAAAGCAGCAGATAACAAATAAGGGAGAACGGTTGTTCTCTTTTTTGTATATATAATAGTAAATTAATTTTGATTATATAGGAGATAATATGAAGGTTGTTTTTTGGAAACATCATACTGAACTTTTTTGGGGTGGAACCATAATAATATTTTTAGCATTATCATTTTTTATAATAGGATTAATTTTTACGATTTTAAATATGAATTATTTTCCAATTTTGCTAGTAGGAATAATTTTATGTATTCTAGCGTTAAATATGTTTTTTTGTGAAAAACGAACTTTATCAAAGGTAATTTATTCCGAAGAAGGCATAGAGTGGAAATGGTTGAATAAAAGCATTGATTATATTAAATGGAGCGAAATTACAGATGTAAAAGCCATATCTCATGGCGCCACAGTTTATAATTTATCTTTCATTGCTAGAGATAGGCATATAGATGTTGGTTTAACAAAAAAAATGTATAATGCAATTATGATTGTTTGTCCTGAGCCAAATATAAAATTTCAAATAAAGAGTTTAAGAGAATTCAAGCATCTTCATAAAAATGATGAATAATAAAGGAAACTATAAGTATTTAACTGAAAGTTTTTTATAGTTGAATGTTATTGTAAGTTATGATAACTTTTTTCCAAATCTTTTGTAGTATATGGGTTTATGACTTTTTACTTGATTTTATTATATAAATTTGCTTTTAAGTTTGTTTTTTATTATAATATGCTTAGGTGATTGGAGTTTTATGAAGAAAAATTTAAAAGCAATTTTGGTTGCATCTATTATTTTAATAATAATTGGAATATGTGTTTTTTCGTTAGAAAATTATATTGGGATAGATTCGCAAAGCGTTATGTTTATAATATTCTCAGTGCTCTGCGGTCTGTATCTAATAGGACTCATGGTGTTTTTTATTTTAAACAAGCGAAAGGCGGTCATTAAAATTGTTGAGTTTAATGCTCCTGACAACATGACGCCTGCTGATGCTGGTTATGTCATCGATAAAAATGTGGATGACAGAGATGTCAGCGCGCTCTTAATCTATTGGGCGGATAGAGAATATCTTGAAGTCAGCGAGGTGGATAAAAAGACCATAATTTTAAAAAAGTTGAAAGACGCTGACGACAAGATGAAAAATTATGAAAAATTGATGTTTAACACCATTTTTAGCAAGGCAAGCGAGGTTAATCTAAAAGACTTGCCAAATCTTATTAAGCCTTATGCGACAAATATCAAAAACGAGATAAAAAATGAAAACCATAAAAAATATTTTAGTGCCAAGGTGGAGAGTGTGTCTATGTGGTTTACATTAGGCATAACCTTGACGCTTGTCTTTCTCTCCTATTTTTTTGGCAACGGCGGAACGCCTTCAATTGTTTTAGGAATTATGATATTTTTGTTAAGCACTTTCTTTTCTTCTGTGGCAAACAAGGTATATTTGCAAAGAAAACTAAAAATGATTGTTTTGTATATTGTTGGCATTATACTGTTTTTAATTCTATCGGCTTTAAATATTGTGTTTTCTATAAATAATTTTTATGTCACCATTTTAATCGCCATAGTGTCACTGCTTTGCCTTGTGACATATATTCTTTGCCCACTACTTGAATATCACAACAAAGACGGCAAAAGGGTTATCGGTCAGTTATTAGGGCTAAAAAAATATTTAGAAGTTGCAGAAAAGGAAAGGATTGAGGCGCTCATCAAAGAAAATCCAAAACATTTTTATGCTGTTATACCATTTGCGTCCGTTTTAAATGTCAGTAACAAATGGATAGAAAAATATAATTTTGCAAAAACGATAAGCAAAAAAGAAAGACGCGAAACGGCGCTGGCAATAGGAGTGCTAGTAGGTATTTTCCTGCTAGGAGAAGGCGTGGCTATATTTGGTGATTTATTTGGCTCTTCAAAGAAAAAGAAAAGAAAAACTTAGACCATCTCACAACGGAAGTTTTAAAAATTGTTAAGGTTATGTTTTAAATTTTTGGTTTATAATAAAAAGAAAAGCAAATATAAGAATTTTCAAAATTCAACAAATTTAGGTGTTTTCAAAAATTTTAAAAAAATGCTTAAAATTGCTTGACAATATGTTTTTATTTTTATATATTATTAATGTAACTTTATACCATACCAAAGAAATTAAGGTTACTAAAACATGGGATTTCCCGCAAGGGACCCGCAAAGCTCTAAGCTCGCAATTAATATTGCGGGCTTATCTTTTAAATTGAGGTAAAGAAGGAGGAAGAATGAAATATAGGTTGGCGTTAGATATCGGCATTGCATCTGTGGGTTGGAGCGTTTTAGTGCTTGACGAAAAAGACAATCCTTGTCGCATAGAAAATTTGGGAGTAAGAAAATTTATCCCGGCAGAAGTGCCAAAAACAGGTGATTCTCCTGCTGTTCAAAGAAGGCAGGCGCGTGGAATTAGACGAAATATCAGGCGCAAAAAGATGCGACTAACAAAGTTAAAAACCTTTCTTAAAGATACCATTTTAGCAGGAAAAGAATTGTCGTTTGTGCCATGTGATATCTATAAGCTTCGCGCAGAGGCGCTTGATAGAAAATTATCAAACGAAGAACTAGCACAGGTTTTATATTCTATTTTTAAACATAGAGGATTTAAATCAAATAGGAAGAGCGAGTGCGTCGGGTCAGAAGTAGAAAAAGAACTGTCGACAATAAAACAAAACAGCGAAAAGGCAAAAAACTATCGCACTGTCGGTGAAATGTTTTATAAATGTCACGACTATTTTGAAGAAAGAGAAAAGCAGGTGAGCGATGAAGTTAAAAAGTATCGCGTCTATTTTGTTAGAAACAAAGCCGACAGCGTGAAAAACACCCTACTTCGTGACGATATTTTAAATGAAATCATAACAATTTTGAATGTTCAGAAAAATTACAATCCGCTTATAACTCCTGAATTTATTGAAAAGATAGAGCATTACTTTACATACCAAAAATCCTATGACGAAGGACCAGACTTTCCGAGTAAATATCGTGTTGATTTTAATGTCGGTCATTGCACATTCTTTGCTGAGGAAAAGCGTGCACCAAAAGGTGCGTTCAGTTATGAATATTTTACCGCGCTTTGTGATATCAACAATTTTAAGCTTAACGGCAATCCTTTAACGGAAGAGGCAAGGAAAAAACTCATAAACGCCTTTTTAACCACAAAAGAAGTCAAGAGCGATAAAATAAATAAACTTTTAAATATCGGTGAAGACGATGTTTTGACGGGCAAAAGTGGGTTAGATAAAAAGGGCAGGGTGATATTTAAACGACCTTTTTCTTATGATGTTTTAAAGGTTCTAGACCTAGACAATCCATTAGAACATCAAGAACTAATTGACGAAATTGCCAAGATTTTTTCGTTATACAAAATGGATGATAGACGCTTAAAAGAGTTATCTCAAAGTGAGATTACGAAAGATTTGCCAAAAGACAAACTTTTAGAGTTAATTGCGCTTGATACTAATAAATTTGGAAATTTAAGCGTTAAGGCGTTGAAACTTCTGTTGCCATATCTAGAACGGGGAGATATTTATACAACAGCAGTTGAAAAAGCAGGACTAAAACAAAATTTTGGAGAAAGAACAAGAAAATTAAGCTACAACCTATTGCCAGAAATTGAGGACATCACTTCTCCTGTTGTTAAACGCTCTGTGTCGCAAACGATAAAAACAGTCAATGCGATAATCGATAGATATGGCTCTCCAACCTCCATATATGTGGAACTTGCGCGCGATATGAGTAGGTCGTTTGAGGAACGAAAAAAGTATGAAAGAGAGATAAATGACAATTTAAAGAACAAAGAGAATATACTTAAAAGGTTGAAAGATGAATTTGGTATATTAGCGCCAACAGGAGAGGATGTCTTAAAATTTAGGCTATACGAAGAACAGGGAGGTCTATGTCTTTATAGCGGAAAAGAATTGTTGAAAGTTTTAGGTTCTATGGCGAACATTTTGTCAAATAACAACACGCAAATTGACCATATCATCCCTTATAGTCGTTCTTATGATGACAGCTATTCAAACAAAGTGCTTGTTTTAAGCGATGAAAATGCGATGAAGGGCAACAGAATACCTTTTGAGTATTTTGGGCATGACGAAACAAGGTGGAAGTGTTTTGAAGAACGAATAAATTCAAATAAAAATATTTCCTCCAAGAAGAAAGCGCGTTTGTTAAAGAAAGCGCTTTCAAGAGCAGAAGAGGAGGAACTAAATAGCAGGGCGCTCAATGATACGCGATATATATCTAAGTTTATAAAAAATCTGTTCGAAAATCATCTATTGTTTGAAGGAAAAAATAAAAGACCGGTAAGAACGGTCAATGGAGCCATGACGAATTTTATGAGAAAGTTATGGCGTCTTCCTAAGAATAGATTTGAGAGTGATTTGCATCATGCTGTTGACGCTTGTATTGTTGGATGTGTCGATAACGGTATGGTCATGCGCGTATCTAAATATCTTCAAAAATGCAATTCCAGAAAGCTGAAAGAAAGAGATGCTTTAATTGATAAATCAACAGGAGTGCTCTTTGATGATGAGAGAATGATTAAAGATTTTGGCGAGAACTATCAACTGCCTTATCCGTCATATAAGGAGGAACTTTTAGCGCGCACTTCAAGCACAATTCCAGCGGAAGTCTTGCAAAGATTAGGCTATTCAGAGGATGAAATTTTAGCGGTAAAGCCTATTTTTGTCAGCAGAATGGTTAATCATAAAGTGACTGGTGCCATGCATGCCGATACGGTCAGAAGCAAAAAGTTACTGTATTCAAATCCGGGCAAATTAACTGCATTAACTAAAACCTCTATCAAAGAATTAAAATTAAAACGCCTTCCGAATGGTGAGTTTGGCGAAATTGAAAATTATCCTCTTAAATTTATTAATGACGACCCTGTGCTTTATAAAGCACTACGCGATAGACTAATCATGTTTGACGGCAATGCTAAAATAGCCTTTAAAGAACCTTTTTACAAGCCTTCTAAATCTGGAAAATTTATGAACGAGGTTAAAAAAGTTAAGCTTGAAAGCACTGTTGGAACCATCATCGAAAAGAATGGTGGAATTGTGGAAAACAAGACCATGATAAGAATTGATGTGTTTGAAAAAGGTGGCAAGTATTACTTAATTCCTGTCTATGTCATAGATTATTACAACAAAAACTTGCCAAACAAGATTTGTAAGGCGCATAAGACAGAGGAAGAGTGGCCGATAGTTGATGAAACATACACATTTAAATTTTCACTTTTTCAAAATGACCTTATTAAAATTGCCAGCAAAAACGGTTTCAACTTTAAGGTGATGGACAAAAAGGCAGATAGAGCGGACGTGACTTTAAATGAAATCTTTGTCTATTATAATGGTGCTGATAGAAGTTCTGCTGCAATATCAGTCCAAACAGTTGACGGAAAATATGTTTGCAATGGTATAGGTATTCAAAATTTAACTTTGTTTGAAAAATATGAGGTCGATGTTTTAGGAAATGTTCGCAAAGTGGAAAAAGAAACGCGCAAGGAGTTTAAATAATGGCATTTTACAACCTTTTTGTTGGCAGTGAGGCGCATATAAGTGTTAAAAACAACCAATTGAAATTGAAAAACACAGAGAAAGAAGAAATATATCCGGTTGAGGATATTAATAGTATAATCATAGAAAACTTGCAATCTAGCATTACCACTTTCACTCTCTCCAAACTTGCACAAAGCAAAGTTGTTGTTTATCTTTGTGATGAAAAACATTTGCCGTGTGCATATCTTTTGCCATATTATTCGCATTTTAGCCAAAGTAAAATTTTTCAAACTCAAATTGATTTGCCTGCGCCGTTAAGAAAAAACTTATGGAAAGAGATAGTTAAACATAAAATTCAAAATCAAAATATCTGCCTTAAATTATGCGATAAAAGAGAGAAGTTGTCGTCATACATAAACAAAATTAAAAGCGATGATGCCACAAACATGGAAGCGGTATCTGCTAGCGTATATTTTAAAGAACTTTTTGGCGATAAATTCACGCGAGCGCAAGATAACAGCATTAATTCCGCGCTCAATTATGGCTATGCAATTTTGAGAGGGGCTGTAGCAAGAAATATTGTAAGTCACGGCTTACTTCCGTTTTTAGGACTAAAACATTCTAACACTTTCAATAATTATAACCTTGCTGATGACTTGATAGAGGTGTTTCGTCCATTTGTTGATTTATGTGTTTATGAAAATTATGATTTAAAATTTAATAAGGATTATAAAATGATACTTTTTGATATCTTAAATGCAGACTGTGAAATTGATGGCGCGAAATATTCTCTTTCTTATGCCATAAAACTTTTTATTCAATCTTTTTCTCTTTCGCTCTCAGAGAAAAAAGATGTTTTGAAATTTCCTAAATTACTAAAACTTAAAAGACACGAATATGAGTAATAAGATTATGAGATTGTTAGTGTTTTTTGATTTGCCTGTTAAAACAAAAGAGGAGCGAAAACAGGCAACTGATTTTAGAAAGTTTTTGATTGACGACGGATACTATATGATTCAATTTTCATTATATGGCAGAATATGCGGAACAATTGAAAATGCAGAACAGCATGAGCAAAAACTCTACTATCATCTACCTAAAAGTGGGTCGGTTAGGTGTTTGACGGTGACAGAAAAGCAATATGCTAGCATCAAAGTGCTATTAGGTAATAAACATAAAAAAGATAGGCGTATAGCCGATGGACAACTATCATTTTTTTAAAAAAATCAAAATATTTTAAGGAAAAACAACCAAGTTTTATAAATTTTTAGAAAAATTAAAATAAATAAAAAGCCCTAGACAAAGCGTAAACACGCTCATCTAGGACTTTTTTTAGTTTCCCTATTATACCATACCAAAGAAAATAAGGGAACTAAAATGCAATGTTGATTTATATAATTGTCATAATAATTATACCATACCAAAGAAAATAAGGGAACTAAAATTTTGTTCTTGTTTAAGATGTTGCCGTAATAATTATACCATACCAAAGAAAATAAGGGAACTAAAATGTCAAAAGAAGACGAGGACGAACCATACGAATTATACCATACCAAAGAAAATAAGGGAACTAAAATCTCCAACGACATCTACCGCCACACCAGCTAATTATACCATACCAAAGAAAATAAGGGAACTAAAATGATGTTTCTAACCAAAAGAGAATTAAAACTTATTATACCATACCAAAGAAAATAAGGGAACTAAAATACCGGTTGTTGCACTGTCTGTTGCACCGGCATTATACCATACCAAAGAAAATAAGGGAACTAAAATTGGTTTAATAGGACAATTTTTGTCAGGAATATTATACCATACCAAAGAAAATAAGGGAACTAAAATTTGTTGTTTTAAGTCCTTGGTTGCCTACAATATTCAATATACTTTGGACGATTATAAAAACAGTTTTCAAAGTTGTTTGGTGGGTTGTTTGTCTATCGTTTAAGTTTATACGGTGGCTATTTAAAAAACGGAGTGATTAAGTATGAAGATAAAAAACAAAATTGGCTATTGCGATGTCAAAGACTTAGGCATTAAGAAAAGTGACGGTCACTATGTTTACATAAATAGTGTAAACAAAAACGGCACTTGCAATGTCAAAATGTTGTCACTTCGCTAGAAAATAAAGACAAAAAGTTTAATTTGAAAAAGTTGTCACAACTAAGGAAAGGCAACACCTACCTTATACCAAGATATGACGCAAATTTTAAGTTGTGGACTGGCGTGACAGAAACACCTATAAAGTATGTTAAGACAAGTAAAATTTCAAATATTGGCAGTAAAAGAATGAAAAAGCGTCATTTCTTTTATATAGGTAAATTTTTTAAATAAAAAAAACAAGAAGCAATGTTCTTGTCTTGGGCAACGACTTAAAGTGTTGCTTGTCGATGATGGGGCATCATGCGTGAGTCAAGTAAACACAAAAAAATTATAAAAATTCTAAAAGTTATCTTTGCAAGTTTTTTATCAATAATTTAAAAATATAATTCTTAAACAGTTTGATAATATACAATATTTTTTGTGTTATTTGACGAAAGATGTTGAAAATATTACAAATATACAAAATTTAATAAATAATTGTAAAGTTTTTTGATATTTTTTATAAAATTGTTTGGATGTGCGGTCTTGTTGTGATATAATATGAAAGTCGAGTGTTTAGCTTGCTTAAAGGGAGGATATGTGAAAAAATTAAATATTAAGGATGAATATTTACTATTGCGTCAAAAGTCATTTTTAGACGAAAGTGAAATTTTGAAACGAATTATAAAATTTAAGTCATACAATATAATCAAAAATAAGGAGGAATTATGAGTGAACACGACAAAATGGTGAAGGTGATAAGGTTTGCGTTGGTTAAAATCGGTTGCAAAATAAATCATTTAGGTTTTCAATATCTATGCTGTGCGATTGAGATTGTTATCATGAACCCGAGAGCGATACATAATCTACTTAAAGAGGTTTATCAGAAGATTAGCGATGAATATAATGTGGGAAACAGGATGACGGTGCATAGTTCGATACGCAATGTGATCGAGCAGACCTATGAAACAGGAAGTTTTCTAGAAATCAATAAACTTTTCAACACAGAAATATATACCTTAGATGACAAGCCAACATGCGGAGAGATAATTGGACTACTTGCAGAATATTACAACTTAAAACTCTACAAAAACGAAGAAATCTTTAAAGATTTTTAGGAATAACAAATAAGCAATCTAAGCCATCAAAAAAATTAAACCATCAAAATAAAAAGCCACGGATGTAACCCGTGGCTTTCTCAAACAACAAAAATCTAAACCAAAGCGGTTTAGATTTTTGTTTCTTGGTGCGACAAGTGATAAAGTATCCGAACCGACTACAAGTCAAAGTTGGTGTTGGCTATGTGCGACTGAGAATTCACTTTACTTGTTTAATTCTTCATCATGAGATTTTATTTGATCAACCACAGTATCAAGCAATGTTGGGTAAAAGGATTCTATGTTTGGATATTTTTCTCGATGGCTTGAATAATTTTCAAGGCAAGCAACAACTTTTTCAATATGCTCAAACCCTTGGGCTTTTTCCATATTTATTTTTCTTTCAATATATTCAGTGGGGCACTGCATATGTTTACATAAAACAATTTCAGCCGCACGAATTATGGAGTCGTTGATAATTGATTTAATTTTTCCGTAATGCTGAATTTCTAATTTTGTTTCTACATTTCCTTTTAAATATTTATCTGTTAATGGGTTGATAACAGGATGGCTCATTTCATGAAATAAAAATGTAAATGAGCAAGGAAATTGTTTTTCACCTTTAAAATCCACAATTAATGAAGGATATAATATGCCATTAATTCCTATACCAAAACCACCACAACAACTATTTGTTAACAGCAAGTTGCAACGCACATTTGGAGATTTGTCTGTGCCATAAAAATTTAAAAAATATTGTTCAATATTCAAAGGAAGTTCTTGCAAATATTTCTGTTGAAAATTAATGCTCATATTATAAAAATCAGAATGGTTTATGTAGAACTCTTCGAATTTTGTTCTATTTGCAAAACTAGGAAGTTCATGTAAAAATTTTTGAATCAATCTTCCATTTAATATATCAAAATATTCGGGTTTATCAGCATTTTCAACACGATTGAAATTTATATCAAAATACCTCAAAACTAAATCGAGAGGTGTCGCATAATTAAAATTTTCATATTTGTCTATGATTTCATTAGTCAATTTAATAAATTCGTCATTTTTGTATTTATCAAACCACTGCATTATATCATTAATATATTCTTCATTTGAATAGGTATTTTTTAAAAATTCATATTTTTGATTATATTTGCTTAACATCAAAATTATGCCTATAAATTCAGTTCTTTTATCTACAATAACTTTCATATTAAATTTACCTCTTTAACTGTAAAACAATTATATCATACAATTATCAAGTTTCAAAATAAAAATAGAAATATGGTTTTGAATTTAGCTTTTAATACCCTATAACTTTTTTTCTTTCTTCTTTCTTATTTCAAAAATAATCCGAAATTAAAAGAAAAATGAAAAACGAAAAAATAAGAAATAAGAGTACAAACAAAAATAATCCTCGCCTATCGGTTCGGATTATTTTTGTTTGGTGCGGATAACAGGAGTTGAACCTGCATGAGATTGCTCTCACTAGGACCTGAACCTAGCGCGTCTGCCATTCCGCCATATCCGCATTATGCTTATAATTATAGTTTTTTTGGATGTCTTTGTCAAGTTGTGAGAGAGAGTAATTGCTTTTTATTCTATTAGGTTGGTCCTTATTTGTTTGTGAGTGTGCTGTGTTAAGTTTGAAAATTGTTTTTTATTCTACTAAATTAAGCCTTCTTTTGTTTGTGTGTGCGAGGGGTAGATGTTTTTTCATTTGGCGAAATCGTTTTTAGTAATCTTGTTAGTGCTAGGTAAAATATCAAGCTCATTAAATTTTGTTTGGGTATATATGGAGGCGAAAATGTTGAGTAATTGAATGCGCCAATTGACTATTTTTTAATTTTACACTATAATTGAAGTAGACAATATCAGCACTATTTAAGTTGATAGGTGTGTAATTTCCTTTTGTCTAGCAAACAATTTATAGAAAATGCAAGATGTTATGGCGGGCGACGGAGAAATAGGTGGAAATGATTTAATCTATTTGGCGAATGAAGATATTGGTGCCGTAAGTTGAGTTCGGTTAGATGTTGATTATGTATGGTGTAATTCATTTTTTTTGATTTGGTCCAATAAATTTTTCAGCTTGATTAGGGGATGACGATTTAAATGTTGAGGTGAAGTATGGATTTTAGTAAAAATTATTTTGAAAATGTCTATGATTTAGTCAAAAAGGTGCCAAAGGGCAGGGTGGTGACCTATGGCGAGATTGCGCGTGCTGTTGGCAATCCTAGAATGGGTCGGCAGGTCGGTTGGGCGCTTCATGTCAATCCTGAGCCGGGTGTAATTCCTTGCCATAGAGTGGTAAATAGATTTGGTGAGCTTTCGTCAGCATTTGCTTTTGGAGGGGTAAATAGGCAGGCGGAGTTACTTAGTGAAGAAGGTGTTGAAGTTATAGATAACAAAGTGGATTTAGATAAATATGGTTATAAATTTTGATGAATGTTTAAAGAAATTATCTTCTTCAACATTTAGAAGTAAGTTTCACTTAAAGGCAAAAGATTTAGCGTATATCAAAGGAAAAGGTATGGAGATAATCAAGTCGCATGCTTATGATTTCATAACAAAAAGACTTGCACCAAAGGATTTACCAAATGACGGGAAGCAAACTCCAATGCGCGGTCATCCTGTATTCATAGCGCAACACGCCACTGCAACATGCTGTCGTGGATGTCTAAATAAATGGTGGAAGATAGCAAAGGGGCGGGAGCTGACCGAGGAGGAAGTTGACTTTGTTGTTGGATTAATTATGGCGTTTATTAAAAAGGAAGTGGAGTATGTTGGTTAAGATAATTGACATGTCGTATGACGGAAACGGAGTGGCAAAACATGGCGGAAAAACAATCTTTATTCCTCATACTGATGTAGGGGAAGAAGTGGAGATTGAAATTGTGAAGTCGAGGTCGAAATTTGATGTTGGCAGTGTAACGAAAGTGGTTAAAGCCTCTTCTTATAGGACTATTCCGCCATGCCCGTATTATAACGAATGTGGCGGGTGTGCTTTTCAGCATGTTAGCTATCAAAGAGAGCTTATGTTTAAAAAGATGATATTGCAAAATGAATTAAAAAAGGTGGGCTATATAGGCGATATTGATATTGAGCCTAGTAAAAGCAATTATCATTATCGAAACAAGATTAAACTCACCCACAAGCAAGGAGAGCTTGGCTATATTTCAGCTATATCACATGATTTTGTTGGTATAAAAAGTTGCTTGCTTGCCGAAAGTGACATATTGGACGCCGTTAATGTGGCAAGAGAATATCTTAAAAAATATAACTATGCACACTTAAAAAGCGTCTATTTTAGGAAGTTTAATGATGGTGTCATGATAATTTTTCTATTTTCTAAAAGAGAAAAATTTTTATATAGCAATCTATTAGATAAATTTCCTATTTTTTTAGCCGAAGGCGAGGTTTTAGAGAGTGATAAGGCAAAGATTTACAAGAAATATAATGTTGTCAAAATGAGTTATAAAATTCTTGATGAAGAGTTTAAAATAGACGCCAAATCTTTTCTTCAAGTGAATGTTGATGTAGCCGAAAAGCTTTATGATTTTGTTGTAAAAAATGTAGATGGCAAGACTGTGATAAATGCGTATTCTGGGCAGGGCGTATTGTCGAAATTGCTTGCAAAAAAGGCGGAGAAAGTGATAGGTATTGAATGTCAAAAGTCATCGCACGATATTGCAGAAACAATAAAAACGGACAACATGACAAATTACAATGCGAAAGTTGAAGAGGTTATATCAAAGTTGTCAAAAGAGGTGGATTTTATTGTGCTTGACCCAGCGCGTGAGGGTTGTAAGGAAAAAGTTTTGGAAGAAATTATAAAATCAAACATCAAAAATATCATCTATATCTCATGTAGTTTTTCCACCTTAACACGCGACCTCAAACACCTAACAAAATTTTACAAAATCCAAAAAGTGAAAATTTTTGATATGTTTCCGCTTACTGCAAACATGGAAACTTGTGTCATTTTAGAAAAATATTGAAAAATTTATAATTTTATTTGTTGATATTGCATAAAATATTTAAAATTATTTAACTATTTTAATTGACTTTGTGAGATAACTATGTTATACTATAAACATAGTAATTTTACTATTTGAATTTACCTTATTAAGGAGAAGATATTGACTAATATAAAAAATTATATTCTATATGGTGTTATTATTCTTGTTGCCGTAATCACAGGTGTGGCAATAGGAAGCATTTATGTTAGTGGCATTGTGCCTAGCGTTGACACTTCAAGTCTTACAGAGGCTACTCTTCGTGATGACGAAGAAACGATAAAAAAGCTATATGAGGACGCTGTCAGTGGAAAAAAGACCACATTTTCAGCGGTCGAGCTTTATCAGATAGGTGAGTATAAACTTAAAAACACCGAAAGATATGTGAAGATTTTAAGTGGAAAGGTGACTAATAAATTTGCACCTCAATATATGAAAGCGATTAAAACTTCAACAGAAGACGGAATTTATTATCTTAAAATGAGTCCGGGAACGGCTCCTATGGCTGTGAAGCAAAGATATGAATATGCCAAGCCTAACGAAGTCTATTTAAACGAAACGCGAAGCAATAATAATATTACAGGCGACAGCATTGAAACATATATGGTGAATATTCCAGAAAGCAATGCGAAAACAATTAGTTTAGACGAATATAAATCTATTTTTAATACAGAGCCGACAACTCCACTTACTTACATCGTTTCATCCTACACCACGCAAGAAGGCACTTATGACAAAGATGTAACATTAAACAGCGACAATCAATATGTATTTAATATCAAAATGACAGGCGAATATGCCACTTATGCAGCTTTTTATTATAGTTATGAAATTGCTCATTTTGCTGGCTTTTCTGTTCCTACCGCACCTCCAACGCAGGATGATTTGCCTAGGTGGGAGAGTGTGGAAATTACTGTTACTATGAATAGTGATTTTACAATTCAATCAATAAAATATTTAGAAAAGTATAGGGTTGATTTGATTTTAAATAATGTTGCTGTTTCAGATGATTTCACCGATGTTTTTTACTATGATGATGAAACAGTTGATAAATATTTAGCGCAGTCGCTATTATAACGCTAAGGAGCCTATATGCGAAGCCCAGAAAGAAGAGAAAGAACATTTTTATCAAATATGTTTAGGACGATATGTTTATACATGATTATCGCCCTATGTTCTTTCTTTACCTATATTATGTTATTTGGCGATGTCACTTTTAATCCTACCGTTCCGGGGAATGTGGATGCGTCAGAAGATTCAAATATGAATAAGTTAATGGAGGCGTTCACCTCTGCAAACAATGTCACGGGCGATGTGACAATTTCTGTAACTTCTGCTGATTTAGATGTAATTGTCGATATTGAAGCCAAAGTAAACATGAAAAATTTTGATTTCGATGTCACATTAAACACAGAAATTGATGACAAAAGCTATGTAATTAATGCCTTTAAAAATAGCGAGCTAGACAATTTTCTACATTTAAACATCAATGATTTTGCAATTAAATTCGATTTGAATGAGGTTAGTTTTGGCAATATTGATTTTTCTTCTATTTTATCTCAGTTTGAAAATTCGGCAAAACTTTCTGAAATATTAGATGCAGTGGGAACAGTTATTGGTATAGATTTAAACAATTTTGATATGGCATCGCTGATGAGTAAGGTGGAAATTAATGAAAATGTGGTAGAAAGCGGTTATCGTTTCACAATATATTTCGGCAATTTAAAATTTACGCTTGATGCAAGTGAAGATTTTAAAGATATGACGGCGACTGTGCGTGAACTTACCATGAATAACTATAAGATAAATATAAGTGTCAATTCGATTAAACTAGACAGTCAAAATTTTGACATAGAAACACCTTCTGTTGATAACGAAATTGACATTTCTTCGTTGGCAAAAATTATCGACAATGCTAAGCTTGATGATAGTAGCTATGGCGTGTCTGGTGATATTGTTGTGAAATATGGAGATTTAGAGCTGGCGGGCAATGTTGGCGTAAGATACGACGAATTAGACAAAAAGGCATTTGTTCGCTTTAAAACTAGCTTTAATGGTATCGATGCGTATGTTTATTATATAGACAACAATGTATATTTAAGCGTTGAACACCTCAATTTAAGAATTAATTTGGATGACAATTTTGCTGAGATAGAAGATGTTTTAAGCGAATTTGATATCAATTTTGATATGGAAGCGTTAAAGGCAGTGAGTGTCATTATGCCTAATTTTGAAAACTTAAAGGTTGCGGTTCAAGAAGACGGCTTTGAAATTTCACTTGAAGACAAAATTATTTTTGAAGACAAAATTTCTGTTGAGAAAACGCAAGTTTCTCTCCATACTAAGACTGTTGACAACAATATTCTGCCTGACAGTCTCAGCCTTGGTGCGGTTATAACCATGGACGGCACATCTAAAAATATGCGCGTGGAAGTAAACAATATTAATATAGGCGCTTACACGCAGTATTTGACCGATATGGAATTAAAGGAAAATGCTGTATGCCTTAATACTAAGTATGGCATGAAAGATGCTCAATCCTTTGTCGATTTAGCTAATCTATTAGAAATCTTTAAAGAGGGTATGAGCGCCAACAACTTAACTTTCAATGTGGATGTTCAAGTCGGTGATGTGCTAAAAATTACAGGCGTAGCAAAACTTAACATCAATCCGATGAGCTTCAACTTAGATGCAAATATTGATATTGACGGCTTAAAGCTAAATATCTTCCTCTATGGTGAAGATATGCTAAATAGTAAGGTAGTCTATGCGACAATCGGAGAGAAGAGCTTGAAGCTTGATTTAGCTAAGGCAAATCTTGCAGAACTACTTGCTGAATTTGGTGTAAGCGCAGATACATCAAATATGTTAGAAGAGGTGAGCGCTGAGCTTGGCGTTGACTTTGAAAATATTGATATTTTAGATATCTTAAAGAATATAAAGTTAACGGAAAGTGAAGAGGGTAGTGTAATAACTTACAACATCACTTTAAAAGATAATACAGTTAAATTGACATACAACAAAGAGTTAAGGACCTTAGGACTAACACTAGTAAAGAATATATCGGGTTATGATGTTAATTTAAATATTAGTGAACTTCAAATAAACGCTGATGATTTTGCTTTGACAAAGCCAAACGGGCAAGAAGAGGATGTCACGCCAATCTTTGATATTGTTGAGAAGGCTAAGATTGAAAACGGGTATGCTTTGTCAAGCGTGGTTGAAATTACAGTTAATGATAAGACTTATCAAGCTCGCCTAGTGGCACAAGCATTAAAGAATGGTAATAGCTATCTTCCATACATTGGAATAAATACAGAAATAGAGGGTATTAAGGTATATGCGTATCTAGTTGAAGCAGAATTGTATTTAAACATTGAGAATTTGTTACTTGCGGTAGACATAAACAAACTTAATATTGAAGAACTTACATCTATCTTACAGGAAGAATTTGGTTTAGACACTGAGGCGATAGGCGCAGTCACAGTTGTGCTTCCAGCATTAGCAGACATTTCAATATATGGCTTAGAAAATGGCTTTAATGTAAGTATAGATAAAGAGATTGTAGTCAACGATAATATTAAACTTTCAAACAGCGATTTCGATATTGTAACTTACAATGAAAACGGCACAATGGTTCTTGACTATATTCAAATTTCGACTTTGATTGCTATGGATGAAAATGAATATTCAGTGGCTATTAAATTAGATAGTTTGATTTTAGGTGAAGAAGCAGAAAATCCATTTGTATTTACAGAAGGTAAAGTATCGGCATTATTAACTAACAATGGCACATCTTTGATAGAAAGTTTTGTTCGAGCAGAAAACCTATTAGAAATCTTCAAAGAGGGTATAAAGGCAAACAATTTAACTTTCAATGTTGATGTTCAAATTACAGACATGGTTAAAGTAAATGGCTTAGTTAAATTTGATATCAATTCGATGAGCTTCAACTTAGATGCAAATATTGATATAGATGGCTTAAAGTTAGATATCTTCCTCTATGGTGAAGATATGCTAAATAGTAAGGTAGTCTATGCGACAATCGGAGAGAAGAGCTTGAAGCTTGATTTAGCTAAGGCAAATCTTGCAGAACTACTTGCTGAATTTGGTGTAAGCGCAGATACATCAAATATGTTAGAAGAGGTGAGCGCTGAGCTTGGCGTTGACTTTGAAAATATTGATATTTTAGATATCTTAAAGAATATAAAGTTAACGGAAAGTGAAGAGGGTAGTGTAATAACTTACAACATCACTTTAAAAGATAATACAGTTAAATTGACATACAACAAAGAGTTAAGGACCTTAGGACTAACACTAGTAAAGAATATATCGGGTTATGATGTTAATTTAAATATTAGTGAACTTCAAATAAACGCTGATGATTTTGCTTTGACAAAGCCAAACGGGCAAGAAGAGGATGTCACGCCAATCTTTGATGTTGTGGAAAATGTGAAAGTTGATGACTACACCTATGCAATTTCTGGCGATTTGGCAGTTCGTTACAGCACAACTTCTTTCTATGGTGATATGCTCGCCATGCTTGTCCGAAAGGGCGAGGAATATGTGCCATATGTGAGAATTTACACAAGTGCAATGAACATTGAAACATATATTTATTTACTTGACCAAGATATCTACCTTGATTTACATGGATTGAGATTGACTTTCAATCTTACAGAAGAAACAATTGACGAAATATTGACATTTGTAAGCGAAGACTTGAAGATGACTATCTCTGGACTTAGCAATTTAACATCTACATTCAATGTGATTTTACCAGCATTAAATAGTATAAGTGCTAATTGGATAGATGGTGGCGTGCAAATCAACACTGGCGACTTACAATATACGGACACAGCAAAATTCGCCGACATTGTTATGCAAGCTTTTGGTGAAAATGCAAATGGAAAGATTTATCCAACGAAGATAGTGATTGGTGCGAATATTATTGATCCTAACACCGACACATATGAAAGCTACGAAGAGTGGTGGCTAAAAGACGAAGAAGCAGTCACAAAGAATAAGAATTTTGCTATCTATCTCACAAATGTGGCCATCGGAAAGAACAGTTTATTTATGGACGATATGACCTTCAGTGAGGACGGCAATGTTATAAGCGTAAAAGGTAAAGATGGCATCTATGGAACGGACGAATTTACAAGCTATCAAGTGCTCCTTCCACTTGTCAAAGCCGTATATTCCTATATAAATTCCAATCAGTATCAAGTTGGACTCTCTGTAAATATGGGAAATATTGGAGTTTCTGGAGATGCACTTGTTGAACTTACTGATAAAGACGATGAAAATGTTTCATCAAGTTTATTTGGTGGCAGAGGCTTGAAGGTTCAGAGTGATTTAACTTTAACTACAGGCGATGTAAATGCAGATATAAATAACAAGCACGAAATCTCTCTAATTTATGACAGCAATGAAAAGGCAAATAGTGGACTTTACTTCACTTATGCTCATGGTAATTTCATTGGTACTGACACAAAATTCCGTGGACACATCGAAAATGTCAGCATGAGTGATATGATATCTATGATACTCGGCATTACAAACATCGAACTTAGTGATAGCATGATGAACAGCTGGGATTTGGATAAATCAACCACAGATTTCAGCTACTTGCATGAATTATTAGGCATTACCAAAAATGATGTGAGTGACGAAATCACACAGGTTGATAGTTTGCTTAGCGATATATCTGGCATTTTGAAGATGCTTGAAAACATCTCCTTTGTTGAAGATATAAATAACTATATCTTTACAGTCGATTTCAACATGAACGAAAATAGTGGAAAACTTAAGATACTGTTTGATAAAGAGGGAAATCTTGCTAGCATTTCTTTCTCACTTGGCTCTGACCTATCAGCCACAATTGAGGTTCAAGAGTTTAGTGCAAGCAACTTTGATTATGACACAACAGCGACTCATCACAATTTGAGTAATTTGCCAGAATTTATCGACACAGCCGTTAACACCTTGAACACAAAGAACTTTAATTTTAAAGGTACTGTGACAGTTGATATTGTTGGTATAATAACTTTGGATATGAGCATTGATTTGTATGCAAACATTGAGGATAGAAATAATCCATATATATTTGCTCAGATTGAATTCCAAACTAGCACACTTGCATCGTTAGTCTTTGATGGCGATTTTGACACTAGAATGGTGATCTTCGAATTTAAAGATAACAGTTTAACCTTCAATAGATACTCCATCACTAGTGAGACGCATAGGACTTGGACTGATTGGATAGGAAAAGAGTGGACAAAAGTTGTGCAAGATTCAGTGGATAGAAACACCTATTCTAGCGCTGAAATTATGCCGAATTTAACCAAAATAATTTTGGATTCTCTTGGGGTGAAAGAATCTTTCCTCGGGATAAATCTTCCTGATATGATTATAGAAATTATCAATTCAATTGAGGCAAATCCTTCCCTTGAGGAAACTTTGGTAGCCTTTACAACTGATGAAACTTGCGAAAATATGACCTTGACACTTGATGGTCCAAGTTTGTTAGGAGATGACGGTGCTCAAAATATGAATGTTAATTTAGGTACTAAAAAATATGCAGGATATTATAAAGATGAAACGGGAGCACAACTAGAGAAGACTTACGCATTCATCGATAGTATCACGGGACTTACAATTGATATGTCCAGCATCTTGGTATCCTTAGATTTGTATTCTAACAATGATGCAGACGGTTACAACACAAATGCATATCAACTTAAATCTTCCTATGAGGATAACAGTGGAGGCATAGTAGGTGGTTATTGGATAAACACAAATAACTACTATCGCAACCAATATATGAATAGTGTAATTTCATAAAAATATAAAAACACTTTAACTAAGAATTGTTAAGGTGTTTTTTCTTGGCAATCAGCTTATGTTTTACTCTTATAGCTTAAAGTTTCTTTAAAAGAAATAATAAATTTTATTTAATATATTTTGATACAAAATTAGTAGATATATGCTATACTATAAAAGTAATAAAGATAAGGGAGAAAAGTTAGATGGAACAAAAATATGAAATTGGCAAACATACAGTGAGCACTATTTTAAGTTGGATTAATTCTAACGATGTGGTTGTGCCAGAGATACAACGCCCATTTGTTTGGAAAGCAAAACAGGTAAGAGATTTAATTGATTCGCTCTATAGAGGATATCCTGTTGGTTATTCGATTGTAAGTAGAAGCCATGATATGAAATTGAAAGATGGAAGTTTATCAAAAGGACAAAGAATTTTGATTGATGGACAGCAAAGGGTGACTGCTTTAATGACAGCTATATTAGGCTTGCCTATCCTAGATGATGAATATAAGGAAAAGGTTATTAAAATTGCGTATAATCCATTTGCAAAAGGTGATGAAAATGTTTTCGAGGTACAGGATCAATCGCATTTAAAAAGCAAAAAATGGATAGAAGATATTTCAATATTTTTCAAACAAAATTTTGATATTTTTACTTTTATTGAGAAATATTGTGCCGATAATCCTAAAATTAGCAAACAAGATTTTCTTAAAAAACTACAAGATATAAAAGATATCACAAGTAGAGAGATTGGTATAATTGAGTTGGCTTCAGAACTAGATATTGATACAGTAACAGAAATTTTTATAAGAATCAATTCTAAAGGAGAGTCGCTAAGTCAAGCAGATTTTGTTATGAGTAAGATTGCCGCAGATGAAAAGTACGGCGGAAACAAACTAAGAAAAGCTATAGATTATTTCTGTCATATTGCAATAGATCCATCATTTTATTGTAAAATAAAAAATAGTGACAAAGATTTCTTTGATAATGACTTAGGCAATGCAATGTTATGGTTAAAAGATTATGATTCTTCAATTTACATTCCTTCCTATGAAGATATGTTGCGAGTTTCTTTTATCCATATGTTTTCAAGAGGAAAATTAAAAGATTTGGTTAGTTTGTTATCAGGGCGTGATTTTGATACTCGTGACTATAAAGAAGAAATTGCAGAAGATTCATTTAACAAACTTACGGTTGGCATACAGCATTTTATGCATAAATACTATTTTGAACAATTTGTTTTAGCTATAAAGAGTACAGGCTTTATTAGTAAAAAATTGATAAGCTCTCAAAATGCTTTGGATTTTGCTTACGTAGTTTATTTGACACTAGTTAATTCAAATGAATTAGAAAAAACAGAAATAAAAAGGTATGTTGCTAAATGGTTTGTTATGTCAATTTTGACAGGAAGATATTCAGCTTCAACTGAGTCAAAAATGGATAACGATATTAAAAATATAAAAGAAAGGGGAGTTGTTCAATGCTTGCAAGAGATAGAAAACGCAGAAATGTCCAATGCTTTTTGGGAGTTTTCTTTACCTCAAAGGTTGGAGACTCCTAATAGTGCATCTCCGATATTGTCGGCATATTTTGCTGCTCAAATTGTAAATGGTGATAAGGGATTATTTTCTTCCACATCCACTGTTCGTGACTTATTTGGTTCAAGTGACGTACATCATATATTTCCAAAATCGTATTTACGTAAAAATAGTGCGCTAGACAATAGAGCAATATATAATCAAGTAGCTAACTACGCATATTTAGACACGCCAACAAATGTTATTATAGGTGAAAAAGCTCCTAATATATACTTTAGTGAAGCTTTTGAAAGTGCAAAAAATACAAATATGGTATTTGGTTATCAAATGACCACTCAGGAATTAGAAGAAAATCTTAAGCAGAATTGTATTCCTCTTGATATTATTTATTGGGACTCTTCAAAATTTTTAAATGATTTTTTACCTGCAAGAAGAAAATTAATGGCTAAAAAAATAGAAGAATATTATAAAAAATTATAATAAATAAATTATTTTTATAAAAATAATATAAAAAAAGCATTTTTATAATGCTTTTTTTAATTTTAATATTATTAATTTTTATTTTGCTTCTAATTCCTTTTTATATCTTTCGATTGTTTCATCATCTAGACGCATAAATAGAGGCTTTGGTGAATTAATCTTATGCGTTTTTGTAACATCTATCTTAGAGGCTTCTGACCAGCGACCATTTTCGTCAGGACGCCCATCAAAGCCAAGTTGCTCCCAAATTTCAGCAGTCTTTGTTGGCATGATCGGACTTCCAACAATGGCAAGAGATTTTGCCATGTTAAGGCATAGATATAGCACCTTTTTAGCTCCCTCTAAATCACCATTTTTGATAAGTGACCATGGTGCAGTCTTTTCAAGATAGGTGTTTCCAATGGAGGCATAGCGCATAATCTCTTTATATGCAGCTCTAAATTCCGTTTGTTTGAATAGTTCGGCAATAGTTTGCGGGCAAGAGGAGATTGCCTCCACCATCTCTTTGTCATTTTCATCTAACTTATCTTTAATGTCATTAAAATCAATGCCGATTTCGCCTGCGAAATTTTTGTTTATCATATTCAGTGTTCTATTGAAGAAGTTGCCATATTTGCCAACAAGCTCAGCGTTGGTGTTGAGTTTAAAGCCCTCATAAGAAAAGTCACTATCTTTGTTTTCAGGGAAAATAGACAGGATGTATGCACGCAAACTGTCGATATCAATGTCGCTTTCAAGCAAACTTTCGCAGAAGATACCAATCTTTTTAGATTTAGAAAATTTTTGCCCTTCGAAATTTAGAAAGTTAAAACCGACAACATTGTGTGCGAGATTGTATTTCTTGCTTCCTAGTTCCACGCATGGGAAGAAAACGGCATGAAAATCTATGTTATCTTTGCCGATAAAGTTGTAAATTTCAGTTTTATCGTCTTGCCAGAAGTCTTTTACCATTTTGTCGCCACCGAGTTCTTTGGTTATGGAGATGTAGCCGATAGGAGCGTCAAACCAGACATAGAACACCTTATCTTCAAAACCGCTTAGTGGCACTTTGATACCCCATTGAATATCGCGGGTGATACAGCGAGGATTTAAGCCTTCGTTAATCCACTTCATTGCCATGTTATAGACATAAGGGCGGAAGATGTCTTTTTTGGTGTCTAGCCATTTTTTTAGATTGTTTTGCAGTTTATCTAAGCGAATGTAGAGATGTTTTGTGTTTTTAAATACGGCGTCTTGACCGCAGAAAGAGCATTTTGGATTTTTAAGCTCTTCTAAGTCATAGGTCTTTCCACAGTTGTCGCATTGGTCGCCATATGCTTTATCGTAGCCACAGTATGGACAAGTTCCATAGACAAATCTATCAGCAAGTGCAATCTTATCATGCTCACAATAGCACATCTTGCTTTCTTTTTCAGAAATATAGCCATTTTTGTTTAATTCATTAAAAATTTCGCAGGTTATTTCGCCGTGAACTTTGGTGTGTGTGCCACTGAAAATATCAAAATTAATATTAAGCTTGTCAGCAATTTTTTTCATTTTTTCGTTCATCATTTTGATGTAGGCACTAGGTTCCATGCCGAGTTCTTTTGCGCTCATATAACTTGTTGTGCCGTAGTCATCTGTTCCGCTGACATAGATTGTTTCATTGCCATAAGTTCTATTGAAGCGCGCAAAAATATCTCCCGGAAGCCAACAGCCAGCCACATGTCCTAGATGTGGAAGACCATTGATGTATAAAAGTGCTGATGTGACTAGAATTCTTTTCTTTTCCATATATACCTCTTTTCTCTTTTAATATCATTTAATTAATCTTTTAATTTTTCTAAAATTTCTTCAAAGGTTAGCTTTTCTTGCTCACCCGTTTGCATATTTTTTAAGGAGTAAGTGGAAGACTTAACCTCATCTTCACCAAGGATGAGAAGGAAAGGAAGGTTGCGTCTATTTGCCTCTTTCATCTTCGCCTTAAAAGATTTATTTTCATTTAAGATATCCGCCTTAACGCCATTCTCTCTAAACTTATTCATAAGTGTTAAGCCATCAAGCAAAGTTTCGTCGAAAGTGATGATGCCGATTTTAATGCTTGTATAATTTTCTGTGTTTAGCAAGTTTTCGCTTTGCAAGATGTCAAACAGGCGGGTGATACCGATGCTCATGCCGACACCTTCCATTTTTGTTTCCATAAAGTTTTTACAAAGGTTGTCATATCTTCCACCGCCACCAATTGCGCCCAAATCACGCTTATCTTTAATGTAACACTCAAACACTGTGCCTGTGTAATAGTCATGACCGCGCACAATGGAAAGGTTATATAAGTAGTTTGTCATGCCAAGCGCTTTAAGATATTCATCTACAATTTCTAGTTCTTCCATTCCCTTTTTGAAGGTGTCATTATCGCACATAGCTGAAAGAGCTTTAACCTCTTTAATATCTCCCTTTGTGCTTATAATTTTCATCGTTTTTTCAATATCATCAAAAGTCAAGCCTTTTTCTTTAAAAAGGTTTATTATTTCTTCTTTTGGCAATTTATCGACCTTGTCCACGATTGTCATAAGTTCAACGACTTTATCGCTTAAATTTTCAAAAAAGCCAGCCAGAAGTTTTCTGTTTGAAATCTCCACCATGGCGTCAAGATGTAGCTCTTTAAAGCATGGTTCATAAAGTTTTATACATTCAGCGTCATAAGTTAAAGATAAGTTTTCACCTATCACATCGGCGTCACACTGATAAAACTCACGAAATCTACCCTTTTGTGGACGCTCACCGCGATACACCTTGCCTATTTGATAGCGTTTGAACGGAAATTCTAACATATTATAATTTCCAGCCACAAAGCGCGCGAGAGGAACAGTTAAATCATATCTTAGACAGATATCTGCATGACCTTTTGTAAAACGATAAATTTCCTTATCCACATCTCCGCCACTTTTAGCAAGTAGTATTTCGCTAAATTCCGCAACAGGCGTGTCAAGAGGTTGAAAGCAGTTATTTTCAAATACCTTTCGTAGGCGTGAAAGCATGTCTTCAAACAGCGCTTCCTCTTTTGGCATCAATTCCCAAAAGCCCTGTATTTTTTTTGGTGTAATCAATTTGTTTCCCAATCTTATCTCCTATATTTGTTGTGTAATTAGATTACTTAATTATCGAATTTAAGTTGTCATAAATACATATTAAACAAAACATATTTATCATAAAATTTCGATATAACAAGTATAACGCTTATGCATTGAAAAGTCAATTTTTCATCAAGAAAAAAGTAGGAATAAGAAAAAATTTGCACCAAAATTTATCCACAATAAATTTTTATACACAACTGTTTATCTTTATACAATGCATAAAAAAGTGGAGTAATGTGGAGTAATCCACATAAGTTATCCACATTTCCACATTAATTTTAGGGTTTTAATACATTTTTCGCGCTTTTAAGCCTTTTATAGCAAAAATTATTAGTGGCAAAGTATGAATAAAGATAAGAAAGTATGCATAAAATTTAAGTTCAGTAAATTACAAAATTTTATAGGGCTTTTTTCCGTGAATAAAAATTCGTTATATTAAAATAAGCATATATTAAAAAAATAAAAAAATGGCATAATACATGCCATTTAAAAATGTTAATCATAATTCTTTATTTTGTTTTCATCAAAAATCTACTTGGCTTTTTGTCCGCTATGAAATATAATTCATGAAGCGCTCTTGTGGAGGCGACATAGAGAAGATTTCTGTCAAGTTCATTATGATAATTTTCGTCATTGGCAAACGGAATTATTACAACATCAAACTCTACGCCTTTGGAGTTTATTATCGTGCTCATAAGCGTTTTGCTTTCGGTCATCTCTTTCTCTTCGTCTAAGACTTCAAAGTTCTTTAAAACACTGCTTGCGCTTTGCAACATTTTAATCTCTTTCATGCTTTTACATACTATACAAACAGTTTGTTCGGTATGTTTTTTGACAATATTTTCTATCTTTTTAATTATATTTTTTGTGTTATAAAATTTAACCTCTTCGCCGTTGCGGTTAACGTTGTTAGCCACTTTTTTGCCGAGAATTTTTTGAGAAAATTTAGATATTTGTATGGTGCTTCGATAGGACTTGTTTAGATAATATATCTTTGCCTTTATCTCTTTTGAAAGCATATTAAGATAATCTTTTGATAAATTTTTGTCGATACTTTGATTGATATCTCCAAGATACATCTTAGGGCAATGCCAAATTTTTTCAAAGAGGTAGAAATGGCAAGGAGAGTAGTCCTGCATTTCATCGACCACAACATATTTTGCATCATAATTATGGTCAAAGCCAAATAGGTTTTCTTTGATTAAAAGAATTTGAGCAATGTCATAAGCGCTAATTTCTTCTATCTCATCTAGTTCCATAGAGCGAAGAAAGATGTTATATATTCTTAAAGGGTCGGTGGTTATCATTTTGTTATATAAAAGTTTCTTTGCTCGATTGTAGAAATCTGGATTTTTTGAAGGTGGCACATTGAAAAGGTCAACAATATGTTCAGCGATTGCCTCAATACGCTTGTATATAGGAAGATTTTTTAGTTTGTTATAGTAGATATCTCTAATTTCCGCCTCTTCTATGACGAGGTTGCCAAATACCATAGTTTTAGGCATAAAAAGGTTGCAAATATCATTATCTAAAAAGTTTTTAAACTCCTCTAAGAATTCAAAGCTATATTTAATGGCAATATTTTCAAAATCTTTTTGAGTGCCTGATGTTATCAGCCTATCTAACATCCTTTCACGCGAAAGATAATCTTTGCCTAGTAACTTTTTTGCCATTGTCGAAAAGGTGGTGGTAAAAGGTTTATCATCTCCGAGTGACGGCAAAACTTCGTCTATATAGTCGGCGAAAAGTTCGCTAGGCGAGAGTATTAAAATATCTTCGTTTTTAAGAGTGTTGCGATATTTATATAGTAGGAAACTTACGCGGTGCATAGCAACAGAGGTTTTGCCAGAGCCAGCAACACCTTGCACAATGGTGTTTTTAAGCTCGTTATTTCTTATAAGCGTATTTTGTTCTTTTTGAATGGTGGACACAATATCATGCATCTTTGCGGAAGAATTCTTAGAAAGTTCCTCCATAAGGATGTTATCATCAATGACAAGATTGCTATCGATATAATAGCGCATATTGCCTTGTTCTATTTTAAATTGGCGTTTAAGAGTTAGCTCTCCTTCAATTTCTCCGCTAGGGCAGGTGTAGGAGGTTCTACCTAAAACATCATCATAATAAAGCGAAGAGATATCAGCACGCCAGTCATAGACGAGATTGTCATGCATCTCATTTTGAAGATGTCCGATGCCTATGTAGTAACTTGTAGGCTCTTTTTCATTATCCGCTTTAAAATCAAACTTGCCAAAGAAAGGTGATTTTTTTTGTTTTTTAAGGCGATTGACAAGTTTAGTGAGCGCGATATTATTCTGCTCTAAACTGTCTATTTGTAAATTTATTTCGGCGATTTCACCACCATCTTTATTTATCTCATAAAAATTTTCTGCAAAATATTTTTTGTAGTTTTGAATTTGTTTTAAATTGTCTGTGTAGGTCATTTGACTTTTTTCGTAGTTTTCATCAATAACCTTATGTAAAGTGCTAAGATATTTTTTCTCTTTCTCTAAAATTTTATTGTTCATATCCTCTCCAAAAAACAGTAAAAATTTTTTTCGCATAAATTATAGCATAAAACTTATTAAAAAATAAAGGAAAATTAATAAAAATATATAAATTAGCAAAAAAAATATATAATTTTAAAATTTAATATAAAAAAAGAAGTAAGGTTTGTCTTACTTCATATTTTCTATTCTTCTTCGCTCTCAGTTGCAATTTCTTCGTTCTCAGCGCTTTTTTCTATATCATTTTCAAAAATTTTGCTATTTTCGTTATCTTCTTCATTTTCGTTATTTTCGTCTTCTTCGCGCTTAGTTACTGCCACGCTGACGATATGTGAGCCGTTTCTAAGTTTCATAACCTTTACACCTTGACTGACGCGGGAGATAGTGCTGATGTCATTTACATGCGTTCTAATTATCACACCGTTGTCAGCTATCATAACAAGGTCAGAGTTTTCATCCACTTCTTTAAGGGCGACAAGTTTGCCCGTTTTTTCATTAAACACGCCAGCCTTAACACCCATACCGCCACGCTGTTGAAGTCTAAACTCATCAGTTTCCGTTTGCTTGCCATAGCCATTTTCGGAAATGGTGACAATCTTTTTATTTTCGTGCAAAACAGCCATATCAATAATAGCATCATCAGCGCTAAGTTTCATACTTCTCACGCCTTGACTATCTCTTCCCACTTCGCGGACATCAGTTTCATTAAAGCGGATGCATTTTCCTTCACGGCTTCCGATTAAGATGTCATCTCTTCCAGAGGTGATATCAACTCCGATTAGCTCATCGCCGTCAAGAAGTTTTATGGCAATCTTTCCGCCTTTTCTTATGTTCTCATACTCACTCAGTGGAGTTTTCTTAATAAGTCCGTTCTTAGTTGCCATAATGAGGTTGCCTTTTGCATCCTTTTTAACAGGAATGATAGTCGCCACTTTTTCACCGAGCGAAAGTTCAAGAAGATTTATCATTGCTCTTCCCTTAGCTTGACGCTGAGCCTCAGGAATTTCGTATGCTTTAAGAGAGTATACTTTTCCTAGATTTGTGAAGAAATAGAGGTTGTCATGAGTCGATGTGACAAAGATTTTCTCTAAAAAGTCCTCATCTTTCGTCTTGTGCGCGGTTATTCCGACTCCGCCACGATGTTGAGCCTTATATTCGTCCATCGCCATACGCTTAATGTAGCCCATGTGTGTCATGGAAACAATGACATCCTCTTCGGCGATTAAGTCCTCAATGTCGATTCCACCCATTTCCATGCTTATTTCCGTCTTTCTATCATCTCCATAAGTGTTTTTTATCACTTCAAGATTATCTCTAATAATTTGAAGAACGCGAGCAGGGGTGTCTAAAATATTTTGTAAGTCTTCAATCTTTCTTTCTAGTTCAGCAAGTTCATCTTTAAGCTTTTCCACTTCCAAATTGGTAAGTTTGCTTAAAGTCATGTCGAGGATGGCGGTTGCTTGAATTTCATCAAGTTCAAAGTTTTGGACAAGGTTAATTTTAGCGTCATTTTTGTCTTTTGATGACTTTATAACTCTAACAACTTCGTCGATGGAAGCAAGAGCAATAACCAAGCCTTTGACGATATGTTCACGCTCTTTTGCCTTTTTAAGGTCAAACTTAGTCTTTCGTATCAAAACTTCCTTTTGGTGTTCAAGGTAATAATAGAGCATTTCTTTGAGGTTTAGAACCTTTGGCACGCCGTTTACAAGCGCCAGCATAATGATACCGCTAGATTGTTGAAGCATGGTGTGTTTATATAGCGAGTTTAAAACAACCTGAGCGTTAGCGTCTTTCTTTACATCCACAACAACTCTAAGTCCGTCTCTGTCGCTTTCTTCTTTGATATCGCTTATGCCGTCAAGTTTTTTATTCTTAACCATATCGGCAATTTGTGTGATAAAGCGTGCTTTGTTTACTTGATAAGGTAGTTCTGTGATGACAATTCTTTGTCTACCAGAGCTTGTTTCCTCAATCTCGGCTCTACCACGAACCAAGATACCACCTCTACCTGTCTTATATGCATGCTTAACGGCGGTTCTACCCATAATGATACCACCTGTTGGATAGTCCGGAGCAGGAATAATCTTAATCAGTTCGTCAATATCAATATCAGGGTTGTCGATGAGGGCTTGCACGCCATTTATGACCTCTCTTAGGTTGTGAGGAGGAATATTTGTAGCCATACCGACAGCGATACCGTCTGCGCCGTTGACAAGAAGATTAGGAAATTTTGCAGGAAGCACGGTTGGTTGCATCAAGGTATCATCAAAGTTAGGGTAGAAATCCACCGTTTCCTTGTCGATATCTTCAAGCATCAAAGAGGCGATCTTGCTTAGCCTTGCTTCTGTGTAACGCTGAGCGGCTGGTGGGTCACCATCGACAGAACCAAAGTTTCCGTGTCCATCTACAAGAGGATAGCGAATGGAAAAGTCCTGAGCAAGTCGGACAAGCGCGTCATAGATAGAGCTGTCACCATGAGGGTGATACTTACCCATAACTTCGCCGACAATTCTTGCGCTTTTTTTGTGAGGCTTATCGTAGAAGTTGTTAAGCTCGCCCATACTGAAAAGAATACGTCTATGCACAGGCTTCAAGCCGTCTCTAACATCAGGAATAGCACGGCTGACATTGACCGCCATAGCGTAAGATATGAAGGACTTTTTAAGTTCTCCAATAACTTCCACCTTTTCGACTTTTTCATTTTCCATTAACTCTTTTAAACTTTTCTTTTCTTCTTCTTTTTTACCAATCATTTTTTCCTCGTTTAAATTTTTTCTTTTCCAAATTTTTCATTTTTTCTTGGTGTTGGTTTTTGGGTTATATTTGGAATAACATGGTAGTTTTCATCTAAGATTTTAGCAAACCTTTCCGCTCCACAAGCCAAATCAAAAATAATCCTATCTTTGTATGGGTAGCGAACTAAAAGGTCGTAGTATTTTCTATATTCTTTATCCTTGCTATTTTCAAGTTCGCTTAAAAATTCTCTTTGCTCCACTTTTGAATTTAACAGGAGGTATTTTTCCATTATTCTAAGGCGTTCCATATCCTCGTTTGTGACATTGTTCGCATTAAATGGCATACCGAGAACGCTTTCTAGTTTACATTTTCTTAAATCTCTTTTGACCTTAATTTTTTTATCTTTAAGATAATCAATAAAATCCATAACAACTCCTAAATATCAAGGTCGGTGACTAGGGTGGCGTTCTCTTCAATGAACTCTCGCCTTAACTCTGGGTCTTCGCCCATAAGTTGATTGAAGAGTTTGTCGGCTTCAATGGCATCTTCCATGGTTATTTGAAGAAGCACGCGGTGTTCAGGGTTCATGGTGGTTTCCCAAAGTTGCTCAGGGTTCATTTCGCCAAGACCTTTATAGCGTTGAAGGGTGGTGCCTTTTCTGCCATTTTCGTCAAACCAAGCGTTTAATTCATCGTCTGAGTAGAAGTAATATTCCTCTTTACCTCTTGCCACTTTGTATAGAGGTGGCTGTGCCGCATAGACATGTCCATTTTCGATAAGTGGACGCATAAAGCGGAAGAAGAAGGTTAGAAGCAATATTCTAATGTGTGAGCCGTCAACATCGGCATCGGACATACAGATAATTTTGTTGTAGCGAAGTTTGCTTTCGTCAAAGTCATTGCCAGTGCCTGCGCCGAAGGCGGTTATCATAGCACGAATTTCTGCGTTTTCAAGTATTCGGTTAAGTCTTGCCTTCTCCACATTCAAAATCTTACCGCGAAGAGGTAAAATTGCTTGGAAGCGTCTATCTCTGCCTTGTTTTGCAGAGCCACCAGCGGAATCACCCTCAACAATATAAATTTCGCATAATGAACTATCTTTTTCAGTGCAGTCGGCAAGTTTGCCGGGCAAGGTGGTGTTCTCTAAGACGCTCTTTCTCCTTGTGAGTTCTCTTGCGTTTCTTGCGGCATCGCGCGCGCGCTGAGCGGTGATACTCTTCATGATAAGCTCTCTTGCTTCATTTGGATGTTCTTCTAAGTAATCGCCAAAGTTTTCTTGCATCGCCTTATAGACGATGTTTCTCATTTCGCTGTTGCCAAGCTTTGTCTTTGTTTGCCCTTCAAACTGAGGCTCACGAAGTTTAACGGAGATAACAGCAGTTATACCTTCTCGACAGTCCTCACCAGAGAGCTTTTCGTTTTCCTTGATTATTTTATTTTTAACCGCGTAGTCATTTATAACCTTTGTGAGAGCGTTTTTAAAGCCGTCTAAGTGCGTTCCGCCTTCTTCGGTGTTGATGTTGTTGGCGTAGGAGTTAATTATTTCGTTGTAACTTTCATTATATTGAAAACAAACTTCAATTTCGTTTACCACTTCGCCCTTATCGTTGTGGTTGAATTTATTGAAATATACCGGCGCAGGAAGAAGAGTGTTTTTGTTGACATTAAGATAATCAACAAATTCGATAATTCCGCCTTTAAATTCAAATCTATCGCTCTTTTCTCTGCCTTCGCGCCTATCTTCAAGGGTGATAACCAAGCCTTTATTTAAAAAGGCGATTTCGCGGAAGCGGTTTTTAAGTGTGTCATAATTAAATTCCACCGTCTCGAAAATTTCAGGATCTGGGTAGAAGGTTATTGTCGTTCCGCGTCTGTCCGTGGAACCGATAACTTTAAGCGGAGCTATCGACCTTCCGCGAGCAAACTCAATGTAGTGATGTTTGCCATTTTGATAGACATCAGCAATCAACTTTGTGGAAAGCGCGTTGACGCAGGACACTCCGACACCGTGTAGTCCGCCGGAGATTTTGTAACCCTGTCCGCCGAATTTTCCGCCGGCATGAAGCTTTGTCAAAACAACCTCAACGGCGCTTTTTCCCTCTTTTTCGATTATGCCGGTTGGAATGCCACGACCGTTATCAATAACGGTGCAAGAGCCGTCAGCGTTGATTATGACGTTGATTTCTGTGCAGTAGCCAGCAAGAGCTTCGTCGATAGAGTTATCAACCACCTCTGTGACGAGATGATGAAGTCCATGCTCGTCTGTTGAGCCGATATACATACCCGGGCGCTTACGAACAGGGTCAAGCCCTTCAAGCACCTGTATTTCGCCAGCGTCATATTTTTCACTTTTAGAAAGAGCTTTGCTTTCATCGACAAATTCGACATTGTCAGCGTTATTATTCTCAACATTTTCAATCTTTTTTTCTATTTCATTTTGATTTTCGTTTTCCATATTTTCTTTATTTCCTCTATTATATATAAATATACTATATTATAACATATATAAATATATTTTTCAAGCAAAATCGATAAATTCATATTGACAGGAGGAATGCGTTATGCTAAAATAAGCGTAAAGGTGAGCGTATGAATAAAATGATAAGAAAAGTTAAAGAAATTCAAACAGCGGAAGAACAGAAAAAAGCACAAGAACACAGAATATTGTCTAATATTGACAATAAACTAACCCATGACAAAATCGATAAGGCTTATAGCGACAAAATTAAAGTTTTTATTGAGCCTAAGCCTAAGCAAAGTAATTATAGTAATACGCGAATGTATTGTTTTAATGAACGCAATTACACAAAGTTAAATCAAGCTTTATGTGAAATAGTAAATAAAGAAGAATATTTAAAATCTAAAAACGTTGATGTAAGTGGATTAAAAAGTTTTAATTTAAATATGTGGCTTGATTTACTACGTGAAAGCAACGCCATAGAGGGGATTTTTTTAGAAGAATCATTTGATTTTTTTGATTTTCGTTTAAAGATTAGAGAACTTATCGATACAAATCCAGACTCCATAGAATTCGACAGGTATGAGTATTTCAAAAAATTAATTGCCATAGATAAGTATTTTACGAGTGGCAAGGAAGAGGTTGACGAAAAAGGATTGTTGATAGTATTTAAAGATAAATCAAAGCATCTAATTTCTCCTGAGTTAATGCGCCAATTCTTGGCATTGAAGTTTGCTTATAAATGTGCCAAGCAAGATATTTATTTTGATAAAAAAGGAATTACTAAAACACCAAAACAAAAGGCGGATGAACTTATTGAGTTGTCGCTATATGTAAATGGCTTAATTTCTGGAAATGAATTCACTAGATTTAGAAATACTTTTATTTTTGTGAAGGGTGCAAATTGGGTGCCAACAAACGACAGGAGTATTGCGCCGAACTTAAAGGCACTTTGCAAAACTATTTATGATGGAAAATTAAGTTCAAAAGTTAGTCCTATTGAACTGTCTGCGTTGTTCCATGCAGAATTTATAAGAATTCATCCATTTATGGACGGAAACGGAAGAACGGCAAGAATATTGTCTAATTACCTATTGATTCAAAATGAATTGCCAACGATATCCATACAACATAGCAATCGTCAAGGATATTTCAATGCTATAAATAAAGCGGTTGAAGAACATGATTTAGATGACTTAGTAGAAATATTTTACAAAGGAATGCAGTCAAGTTCTAAATTAATTTTAAACACTTTAAATAAGGTTGAAAAAATGGAAGCAAAGAAAACAAAAAGTTTAGATAGATAGGAAAAAAGCAATTTTTTTTAGAATAATACTTGACAAAGATGAATATATTATTCTATAATAAAGTTGCATCGCGAGGTAGAGCAGCTCGGAAGCTCGTCGGGCTCATAACCCGAAGGTCGTTGGTTCAAATCCAACCCTCGCAACCAAAGTGAAGTTAGGTTATGAGCCTAACTTTTTTGTTGTAATATAAACGACCTTCGGGATATATCGAAACAGGTAAGGTTAAATACTAGAAAAAGTATAATGAAAAAAAAGTTTGTTAGAAACAAAAAATGGCAAATAGAAGATGTAACCTGCGTATCGGTCGTTGGTTCAATAAAGCCCTCGCAACCAAATTAAAAATCGCTAAGAGTGCATAATAAACACTTGTAGCGATTTTTTTGCTAAATATATTATTTATTTTTGATTTAATATAATAAATCATTAAGCAAAATATGAAACAGTTCCGCCCGTGACTCTTGCACTTACCGAATGTAATTTAAAAATATCTAAGAAAGAAAATTCTGTTAAGCTTACCGTTATGGAATACTCTATACCCTCTTCAACATTACCAACATTTTTTATTTTAGTAGTAAGCAAATTATTGTTTTTATCATAATATTTGAAGGTAATTTCTAAATTATTTATATCTACTCTTGGAGTAATCTTATATTCAATGTTTAGGGAAAATTCATTTGATAAATTAAAATCAATGTCACTATTTTTTGCATCTCTTGAAAGGAGAGTGCTTTCCTTGTTACATCCTGCGATAAAAATTCCGCCCAACAGCAGAAAAAGTAAAACCAAAATTAAATTTTTAGTACTAATTGATTTAATCATTTTATTTTCCTTAGAATTAGTAAACGAGGATTGCGATTGCAAGCATCAAATATACGCAATACAAAATGACATTAATTCTTCTTTCTTTTGTGTAAACACATGCGACCATATATGATGCCATGGCTAGGCAGGCGAGAATGTATAAGATTGACGAGGCGTTAAAGGAATGAATAAGAACAGAAATAATTTGACCTACTAGAATACCAGCTCCAGCATATGACAGGGCGTTAGATACAACATCAAACACATTTGCCTCTCTATTTTTTAGATAGGTGACAGAAAGACCAATAAGTCCTGCCGGCAAGCAGGTGAGCATGCCAAAAGGTGATACCTTGCCGAGATATAGCCCAGAAAAAGCCACAAAAAAGGCTGACAAGAAGAGCGCTAAACTCTCAAACAACCTACCCTCACTTTCATGGAAAAGAAGGGTAATATTTCGCCTTTTAGTTTTTATAGGTTGTTGTTCGCTTTGTGTGGTTATATTATCTTGTTGCCTTTGATATTTAATTTCACTTCCGTCAAGGCGTGATTTAAAATCAAATAGTATAATAAAAAGTGGGGCGAGTGAAACTATGGAGATAATAGAAAAACCAAAAAAGTTATTGTTATAGTTGGCGCTTAAAATCATGGTTACGGCAAGCGATACGAGAGTTAATGAGGAAAACAGAATATAATAAAAGCCCCTCTTTTTAGTAAAGGAGGAAACGGCAATAAATATTGCACTTGCTACAAATGAAATTATCACAGACGCAATTAACATATTTTTATTATAAACAAAAAAAATAAAATTGCAAAATGATTTACGCAATTTTATTTTTTAATATCTATAATGATTAAATTAATTAAATTCATTCGTTTTTTAACTAGATAAATAGAGCGTCACTTATTAACTTTAAATGAATCTTTGAGTGAGATGGTTGAGTTGAAGATATAGTTGTCCGAAGTGCTGTCCTTATCTAAGCAGTAGTAGCCCTTACGCATAAATTGGAATTTGTCCTCCACTTTAGCAGATTTTAAGAAATTTTCAGCATAAGCGGTTCTTTCTACAAGCGAATTAGGCTCTAAAAGCTCGCTAATCTCCACGCCGTCAGCAAGTGCCTTTGCAGGACTTTTATACTCGCTTTTGATTAGGTTTTTAAATTCACGGATTGTCACTTTAAAGCAGTTTTTAAGTGAAACAAAGTGAATTGTACCTTTGCACTTTATGCCAGAATTGTCCTGTCCGCTCTTTGTGCCAGGAATATACTCGCATTCTAGGTGGTCAATTTCGCCATTTTCTTTAAAGATAACCTTGTTGCATTTGATGATATAAGCACCTTTAAGTCTAACAATTCCACCTTCGACAAGTCGGTTGTATTTAGGAGGTGGATTAAGGCTAAAATCTTCCTTTTCAATATAGATTTCCTTGCTAAACAATGCCTTGTGACTTCCGGCATTTTCGTCGTTAGGATTATTTTCTATCTCAATCTCTTCAAAGTCCTTATCATAGTTTGTGATAACCACTTTTAAAGGGTCGAGGACCACCATGGCGCGAGTGGCAACTTTATTCAAATCTTCACGCACATAGTGTTCAAGGGCAGAGAGTGGTACGGTAACTTCAATAGTGCTTCCCCAGCCGACAGATTTAACAAAATCTTTTACCGCTTTGGCGGTGTAGCCTCTTCTTCTTATGCCGACAAGGGTAGGAAATCTAGGGTCATCCCAGCCACTGACCACGCCGTTGTTTACAAGTTGTTTTAAATATCGTTTTCCTGACAATATGTTTTCAATCACAAGACGGCTAAATTCGCGTTGCTTTGGCGCATATTTTTTGCCCCAACCATGCTCAACAAACCATTCATAGACAATGCGGTGGTCCTGAAATCCTTTATCGCAAAGGCTATATGTGGTGCCTTCTAAACAGTCCTCCATAGGATGAACGAAGTCATATTGAGGCCAGATGCACCACTTGTCGCCAACGCGGTAGTGATGCTGTCTTGCGATTTTATACATCACAGGGTCGCGCATATTTATGTTAGGATGCGCCATGTCAATTTTTGCGCGAAGCGTTCTTGAACCGTCCTCGTATTTTCCATCGCGCATACCTCTAAAAAGTTCCAAATTTTCTTCTGGCGTTCTGTTTCTATATGGGCTTTCTGTGCCAGGTTCGGTTAAAGTTCCACGCGTTTTAGAAACCTCCTCGGCGGAGAGGTCGCAAACATACGCATCGCCATTTTTTATCATCTTTTCAGCAATTTTATAGATGTCATCAAAATATGCCTCACTTGCATAGACTAATTTTTCTGGCTTAAAACCAAGCCATTCAAGGTCAGACATATAGCTTTCGGCAAACTCACCGTCCTCTTTGGTAGGGTTAGAGTCATCCATTCTCAAATATGTTTTCCCGCCGAATTTTTGCGCCGTTTCAAAATTTATCGTCCATGCCTTAACATGACCGATATACCAATATCCGCTAGGTTCTGGCGGACAACGGGTGATGACCTCTTTTGTTCTTCCAGCTTTAATATCGGCAATAATTTCTTCTTCCAACTCATTTTCAGGGACAATTTTATCAATGTCAATATCTTTTAAACTCATATTTTCTCCAATTTACACATTTTAATTTTTAATATATTTTTTGTCAAGTAAATAGCGTTATGTATGCTAATTAAGATTGTTATTTTCTATCAATTTTTTTAATTTAGACTTTATTCTACTTAAACTATTGTCGATGCTTTTTTCCGAAGTTTCTAAAATGTTAGAAATCTCTTTATATGTATATCCTTTTAGATAAAGCCTCAAAACTTTCATCTCTTTTTCCGACAACATCTTTCTTATCTCTTCCAGCAAATTTTTGTATCTCTCTTTATTTATAATCTTTTCATCAGGTGATACCTGAAAGATTAAGTTTGCTGGTAAAAAATCATCATCATCGGAATTTTCAGAAAAGCTTTGAAGGGATACCGAGTTTGAAAGGGGAGAATTCTTTTTTGCATTTGCCACTTTTATCGCGGATTGGATTTGGTGTTTTATACACATTGTGGCAAAGGTTTTAAAGGTGGTGTTTTTCGCGTTATTATAGCCCTTTATTGCCTTATAAAGTCCAATCATGCCCTCTTGCACAATATCTTCCATTTCTCCGCCGAGAATAAAGTAGCTTCTGGCTATTTTAACCACAAGTCCTTTATATCGCTCCAATATTTCATTTTCCGCCTTTTCATCGCCAAGATTAGCTTTGCTGGCAAGAGTTTCGTCGTCAATCATGGAAACATTTTATCATATTTGACAAAATAAAGCAAGTATTTCAAAAGCATCATGATTTTCAAAATAATAGGAACGCTTGTCGTTCCGTCGTCGAAGGATCTAAGAGCGAACGGCGCAGTAGCATGACGCAAAGAGCATAAATTAAGAAAATATAGACAAACTATATGTATGAAGAAGGTTATGCTTATATTTTTAATATCATTGACCATTTTTTCGGCTGGTTGTGGCACTAAAACTTACACAAGTGCTTCTATCACGCGTGACGAGGCGCATACAGGCGGAAATATTAGTTTTATCTATGATGAGCATACAAGGAATATATATTTTGGCGGAGAAGGAGAGTTTTTGCAATATTACAGCGCTGACGAAGTGAAAGGGTTAGACGAAGGTTATCGTGTCGGAATTAAGGTGACAGCACCAAGCGAAGTTAAAGATTTAGAGGATGCGGTGCTTGAAATTAATGGTAATAAATATAATGACTTTTTTGAAAAGTTAGAAAGTCAACCTCAAAATTATTTTTACATATATCCGACTTTTAGTGAAGAAACAAAAGAGATAAACTTCAAAATAACATGGACACAAATGTCAAAACCGCAAAAATATAAGGTTGTTTTAAACGAAAAGACTAAATTTTTGGAAAGCAAACAACCGCAAAATGTTTGAGTGCAGAAAGGAGAGAGCTGAGTGAAGAATGAAGAGAACTGTGAAGGATGATTAGTTTGAGAAATTTAAAAAGTTAAAATATAAAAAATCTTTGTGGTTATTCCACAAAGATTTTAATTCAAATCTATGAACTTGTGCTTCGCAAATATCTTTGACTTTTTAAAAACTATAGATCAAGCAAGAATATTTCTAATGTCTATGGCAATTCTTAATTGTTTTTGTTCGTTTTCTTATTTTATAGGTTCTGATTTTGTTTTTGAGTTTGCTTTCTCTAATTCATGTTTGGTTAAATAAATTTCATTAATAAGTTTACTGCCTTCTTTAGAATGGTAAAATATATCTTCGCAGATTAACTTGTTATAATCCAGGTCGTTTCTTTTCGCTCTATTTTTTACCATTGAAGCTTCAACACATTCTTCCAATGTGGCGCTCCTAGCTATTGCATTTATTGTTGTTTCTTCTGTTTTCGTTGTGCCGTCTGAATAATGTTGTGTTATCTTTTCTGTTTTTTCTGGAAATTCTTTATCAACGACTTGCCATTCTCTGCAATATCCACATTCATTAACAGAGTCGCTAATTTTCTTCCAGCTACCAGGCGCTCCACAGGCGCCACATTGACATTTTTCTAAATTTTTCATAATTCTCTCCTTTTGTTTGCTGTTCTTTCAGCTTCTAAGCGGATTATAACACGGGGGGGGGAGTTGTCAAGCCCTTTTTTAAAAAAAGTTGTAATTATATAAAAAAATTGTGGATTTAATAATTTTTCCGCAATTTTTCATGCAATTTTATCTCTCTGTTTGAATAGATTCAATAAAGTTGCGACAGTGTCACAAACTCTAATAGTTAATTCTTAATAACGCCGGGGCTTGTCGCTTCATCGAGCCACTGGCTCCGCGACTTCGCCCGTTCGAGTCCCACTATCTTTTATAAAAAAATCCACAACTTTTCATTCTTCATTCTTCACTTATTCTATAATCAAAACCAATAAAGTCACGACCAACTCGCCAACGCAGTGCGAGTTGCGTTTGGTCGTGAACCAAAAAAACAAGCGAAAAGGCGAAGCTTTTCGAACTTGTTTCGAAAACGAGCAAAAGTGCAGTTTTTTTGGTGATCTCGAGGGGACTCGAACCCCTGATACCGCCGTGAAAGGGCGGTGTCTTAACCGCTTGACCACGAGACCATAAATAAAAATCACACTTTCGACATGTGGCATTATAATATATTTACAATTTCTTGTCAAGCGTTTTTCCAATTTTTCTTTTTTTCGCTGACAAAAATTTTATGTAAGGTGATTTTTTGTTATATTTATTTGAAAAACATTAAGGCATGTTTCTTGCAATAACCACGGCATATACAACGCAACTTTTCAATTTCTCTGCGCAGGCATCAAGGGTGGAGCAGGTGGTGGCTATGTCATCCACCAAAAGAACCCTTTTGTTTTTTATATTTTTATTCAAAACAAAAACATCTTTCACATTTTCTCTTCTTTCTTTAAAGGTAAGCGACTTTTGCTCTTTCGTGTTCTTTACCTTTTTTAGTAGTTCCACACATGGAATTTTTAGCAGTTTCGAAAGTTCTTCGGCGAGAAATTTTGAATGATTAAAATATCGTTTTTCGTTACTACTCATAGGCACAAAAGTTATAAAGTCTATATCGAGGTTGCGTAGAAGTTTAGATAAAATAATGGCGTAACCTTTTGCTAAGTATCTTGAATTATCATATTTATAGTTTAATACACTTTTTTTGACAATTCCTTCATATCGAAAAGGAGAATAAAGTCTTTTAAAGTGTGGAGGGTGTTTTTGGCAAAAATCGCAAATTGTCGCTTCGTTTTTTATCGTGTTAGAACAGATTAGGCAACTATTTTTTGAAATAAAAGGTAGTATTTTTTCGCAGTTTTCACAATAAGGCTTATCGCAAAAATTTGCTATATCGTTTCCACAAAAAATACATTTAAAATTATCTGGAAAAATATATTTATTAAGAAAAATAGAAATTTTATTAAAAAAATTCCTATTTTTTTGATTTTTTAATGATTTTTTGCTAATTTTTATTAATTTTTCCATTTTATTTTCTTTTTAATCTTTGTCTAACAACCTCATAGACAACAATTCCAGCACTGACACTTGCATTAAGTGAATTGACCGAGCCAAAGAGTGGAAGCGAGATGATTTTGTCGCAGTGAGATTTCACGCTTTCTCTTGTGCCTTTGCCTTCTGAGCCGATGACGATACCGATAGGACCTGTTAGGTTAGTGGAATAGATATCATCACCGCCGATTTCTGCGCCATAGATCCAAATTCCATTTTCCTTTAATTCTTCCATTGCATCTTTTAAGTTGGTGACACGCGCGATAAGCATATTAGAAATTGCGCCAGCGCTTGTTCGCACCACAGTTTCGTTCACTTGGCAGGAGCGCATCTTAGGAAGTATTATTCCATGCACGCCAGCACATTCGCAGGAGCGGATGATTGCGCCAAGGTTGTGTGGGTCCTCTATGCCATCGAGTAGCACCACAAAGGCATCTTCATTTTTAGCTTTTGCCTTCGCGAGAATGTCACTCACTTCGCAGTATTCAAAGTCAACAGTTTCGGCAATATAGCCTTGATGATGTGCCGTTTTTGATATACCATCAAGTGCCTTTTTCGGCATAAATTCCACTTTGATTTTAAATTGTTTTGAAAGCGAGATGACCTCATCCTTGCGATGTGCATAGTTCAAATCAACATACAGCTTATTTATTGTTTTGCCATTTTTAATCGCTTCAACAACTTGATTTCTTCCTTCAATTAACATTTTTTCTCCTTTATTTTCGATTTTTTTATATTTTTTATCATTTTTTTTGATTTTTTCACCGATTTTTAGTTATTTTTTTGATTTTTTATATTTTTCATAAATTTTTGTTACGAAAAATTATGGCGAAAATATTTTAGAAATTAAATAATTTATCGGATGGAATGGGGGTTAGTAATTATTTCACTGAAAAATTCAAAATTTCATCCAGTCTTTCGTTTTGCTTACTTAAATATAGGTAGCCAATTAGTGCTTCAAAGGCGGTGGCTTTTTTGTATTCTTCTTCATCGTAGTTTTTCGCTTTGTGCTTCGATTTTGCGTTTCTTGCTCGCCTTACAATATCTTTTTCTTCCTCAGTTAATTGCGGGGTGATTTTTTCTAGCGCTTCCTTTTGTCGTGACGCGTTACAAAACTTTTTCGCCAAATTGTGATAGTTGTTGATTTTAGAATTTTCGTTATTTAAAAGCACATATTCTCGCACAAATTTTGTATGCACCGCATCGCCGATAAAGGCTAGTGCAAGCGGGGATAATGTATCAATTTTTTCCATATTTTTCCTTTATGCATAAACTTTATTGTGTTATCAGGTTTCTTATAAAATATAATCTTATATTTTTTGGCAAACCGCTTTTTTAAGTGAAGAGTGAAAAGTGAAGGAACGCTCGTCGCGTTCAGTGAAGAGTTGTGGAAAGTTTTAATATATGTTAATCCATTCTATAATCAAAACCAAATTTTCTCACAACGCGCTACATTCACGCTTTAAAAACAATTTTTGATTTTGCGAAGCGTAGAACTGCGTTCGGCGAGCATAAATCAAAAATCAAATTGGGGTCCCCGAAAATGTTTATCATTTTTGGGGATAAGGAGTAAACAAACGAATGGTAAGTGGTTTGAAAACAATCAAACCACGAAATGAAGTGCAGTTTACGACGCCGAAGAGGATTGGGTAGAGAAACCAACGGAGTAGCCGTTAGAAAAATTTTTAATTTTTCGTGTCGGCGTTAAGCGGAGTTGGTGTCTGTCCCAGTGGTTTAGTTATTAAACCTAAACAGCACTACATCGCCATCTTGCATGACATATTCCTTGCCTTCCATGCGAACTTTGCCCTTTTCCTTCGCTTTTAAAAAGGAGCCTGCTTCCACAAGGTCATTGTAGGAAACAATTTCTGCCTTTATGAAGCCCTTTTCAAAATCGCTATGAATTTTTCCAGCAGCCTCAGGTGCTTTTGTGCCTTTTTTAATCGTCCACGCGCGCACTTCTTTTTCACCAGCTGTTAAATAGCTCATAAGGCCTAAAAGGTCATAGCTCGCACTCACAAGTTTTTCAAGCCCGCTCGACTTAATTCCGAGTTCTTTTTTAAACATATCGCGCTCTTCCTTGTCAAGAACGGCGAGTTCTTCTTCAATTTTCGTGCAAAGGACAATCACCTTTTCATGTTCCTTTTCGGCGATTTCCTTGACCACTTCAACATACTTGTTTGTTTCGCGCTGTAAATCATCCTCTCCAATGTTTGCAACATATATGACAGGTTTATTTGTGAGAAGAGCAAAATTTTTCAAAAGCCTCTCTTCGTCTTCGCTGTAAGTCAAGGTTCTTGCTTGTCCGCCTTTTTCTAAACATTCTTTAATTCTAGAAAGCATGTTGACGGTAACTAGCAAACTTTTGTCACCTGTTGTTTTGACAAGTTTAGAGTTTTTTTCTAAAAATTTGTCTACCTGCTCTAAGTCGGAAAGGGCGAGTTCTGTTTCAATGGTTTCAATGTCACGCTTAGGGTCAATACTGCCACTGACATGGATAATTTTATCGTTTTCAAAGCATCTAACCACATGAACAATAGCATCGACCTCGCGAATATGACTTAAAAACTTATTGCCAAGACCTTCGCCATGGCTAGCACCAGCGACAAGCCCTGCGATGTCAACAAACTCAATACTTGCAGGTGTAATTTTTTCGGTGTTATACATTTTGCCAAGCACTTCCAATCTTTCATCAGGCACATCAACCACGCCGATATTAGGCTCAATCGTGCAGAAAGGGTAGTTGGCGCTTTCCGCACCAGCGCTTGTAATTGCATTAAACAAGGAGCTTTTTCCCACATTAGGAAGTCCCACAACTCCAATTTTCATATTTTTTCTCCGTAATTTCGCTTTCAATTATAGCAAGGTTGATGATAAATAGCAAGTTTACAAACTAAATTTTAATAAACTTTTTGGTTTTGAGGTTAGTTTTTGTTAATGATATTCATCAAAAAAGTGAAGAGTGAAGATGAACATAAAAAAAGAGAGAAAGTTTAACCCTACGGATTAATAGGTTCTCTCTTTTTTATTTGTTGTTTGTTTTAATTAAACAACATCAAGTATCCCCTTTTTATGCTTTTGCGTATGCTTTTTCACTTTTTGCGTCATGCACAGGAACTTTTCCAGCAAATTTTTGTTCGCCTTGTTTTCTTAACTCGTCATATCCAGCGCTAAATTCAGGAGGGGATGTTCTTTTCATGTTGCTTATATTCAAGTCAATATCATCAAGCCATTTTTGCAACTCTTCACCTTCAAGTCCTTTTTCAGCAGCCAGATTATAGCCTTGTAGTATCAAGTCGGCACTTTTTTTCGCCTCTTCGCGTTGGCTTTCAACATATTCTTGCTCTGCCTTTGTCACATCGGAAATATTAGTTAAATAATCGTCTACACTTTTTGTCAATTTTTGCTGAGAGGTTACACGGCGAGAATATTCATCATCGCGTTTTTTAACTTGTTTAGCAAAGTCCTCTTTTTCCATTTTTTTGCTGATAGTGCTGTTTAGTTTTTCATTTTGTTCTTTAAGCCTTTGAAGTCCGGCAATTTCACCATCTAAAGCGTTTATGTATTGTGTGTTTATTTGCACTGTTGCAATACGCTTTTGGTCGCTCATAATTTCTTTATCGTCTTTGTGAGCTTCCACCATGCTATCATTTACCACAATGGCTAGTTGTGTGTCTCTTTTAGTGGTAAGTGCGTCTATTTGAGGTTTTAGCTCTTCGATTTTTTGCTTAGAAGTTTCATAATTTTCGGTTATTGTCTTTAATTTGTCAGTTTGTTCTAGATATTCATTAACTGCTTTTCTTGGTGCGTCTGAGAGAGTTAACGAATTAATTTTATCGTTGATAGTTTTAATTTCTTGATTTACAGCTTTTTTATCTTCTTCGGAGGAAAGAGTGGCTAATTTATCTTCTAGTTTTTTCTTTTCCTCTTGAAAACCTAGATATATAGCAACATGTTGATTTTCTCTTAACTTTTCAACCTCTTGTGTTTCGTTAGATAGCTGAGTTTCTGCTTCTTTATAAGCGTTTTGAGCATCATTATAATCAAGCTGAGCTTTTTGCAAATCTTTCACAGTTTCATAAAGATTTTCTTTGTGTATTTGTGCGCGCTCGCCGTGTGGAATTTTAAAATCTTCTTCATTTTGCGCCTCTTCCACATTTATAGAGGCTAAGAGAGCGTTAAACTCTTCTTTTTCTTCCTCGTTCATATTGGCTTCATCTATGTTAAAATTCTTGAATTCTCCTTCATTTTGCCCATGAGTGAGGAGAATGGCGTTTTGTGTTTGAAGGGCGCGTTTTTGGTTTTCAAGCATGGCTATTCTTGCGTCAATTGCAACATTTTCTTCATTTAAACTGTCAATTTGTTTTTGATTTTTATTTTTGGTTACTGTCCTTTCTTCCTGCTGTTTCTGCTCGTTTGCGAGAGCGTTTTCGGCTTTACGCTCTCTTTTTAATTCTTTTAATTTTTCTTTTGCAAGTTTTGCGTTTGCTCTATCTACAGCAGATGAGGCGCCCGCTGAAAAGAGTTCCCATGCTTTTGCAAATGCGACAATTGAGCCAAAGGAAAAACCTATACCAATAATAGCAAGAAATGGCATAAAAACACTAAAACCAAACAACACAACAGCCATTGCCGACATGCCAATGCCGAGTTTTGCGGCAAGTTCGTTTGACTTGTCTTTATCAAAGCCTTTATCGTCTTTACCGCCATCAATAAATGGTATGTCAAGAGCGCTTTTCTTTTTAGGACCTTCCTCATTTTCAGGTGCCGGCGGAGCTGTAGGTGGAGTAGGAGCTTGTGGTGTTGGCTGTGCTTCTTGTGTTGGCTGTGGTTCTGGTTGAGGAGCGGGTTGCGCCTCTTGTGTTTGTTGCGCCTGCCGAGGCTCGCTTGTAGGTTCAGGTGTCTTGTTTTGTGGGTCTTGTCCGTCATTAGGTTTTTCCGCCGTCTTATCATCTGGCGGGACGCTGTCTGGTGCTACATTGTAGGAAACATATTCTGGTTCGTCATCGTCATTTGAATTTTCATTGTTTTTGTCTATGTCTTGAGCGGGTGGTGTGCTTGGCACATCTTGTTCATGTTCAACTTCTTTAACCTCTTCTGCATTTTCATCGGAACTTTTGCTTTCAGAAACAATGCTAGACTCTTCAGAATTATAGCTGTTATATAGGTTATCATATATAATGGCTGTTCCTTGAGCGGAAACGGTGTTATCTAGAGTATTTTCTTCTTTATTTTTATCTATATTATCTTTTCCAAGCACGCTTTCTGCGTTGTCGTGCCTTATAAATCCAGCGCTATCATAGTTATGAATAGTTTGGTTTGCATGCTTCCATTCTTCTTTTGTGCCATACTCTCTATTAGAAAGTGTGGCGTTTGTTGTGTTGTTTAGTTTTACTCCGTTTTTTTCAAGGTTGTATTTTTTGTAAATACCTTCAACAAACATAATAAATTGAGAGTATCCATTTTTATCTGTAGTAAAAGGAATTTCTAGGGTTCTTGAATTTGGAGCCTCTCTGTCAATCGTCACCAAACTTTTGTCTTTTATAGTGAAAAAAACATGATTGTCGTTGGTGATATTTATGTTGCTTAATTCATAAAATCTGCCTGCGTGTTCTCGTTTTTCTTTATTTGGAGCGCCTTCAACGATTGAAAGATAAACATAGGGCTTTCCGTTAATTTCCATGAAATCCATTGGTCGCATTTGAAGATTTCCGTTTTTGTCATAAAATTGAAAACTTGTAGATGTTAAAATGATTTGCTTGTTTTTATCATCCTTATCACCAAGTGTTTTTTGTGAAATGCCATCATAAAGCGATAGATTATTTACAGAAGCCATTCTTAACAAACTTTGCATTGTTGGAGAGTTAAGTCTCATATCATTGCCAAGGAGACAACCGTTTTTGTTTTCCTTGTCACTAAATTCATTTTGAATTGCCATATCTAAAAATCTTTCGCCTATTTCAATATCATAAGGCGCATCTTCGTTTTTAAGAACGGCACTGTCAATTGTATCTCTAGGTCCTTTCGCTTTCATTTGAAAGCCATAAGCGGAAAATAGCACACCAATATCTTTACCTAATGCTTTAACTCTAATATCTAATTTTTTGTCTAGTTCAAGACTGTCTATTACAAGACCTTTGGTGTTAAGATTTTTTTTATTAAAAATTTTTATAAGATTTTCATCATAGACATCTAAAAGAATTTTATTAGTATCTTCATCAATTTTAAACGCAGCAATGGGTTCATAACCCTTCCTTATGTCAATAAGTAATTTTTTGGTATTTTGATTTCTTCCGGTAGCAAAATTATCAAACACTGACAATTTTTGTTCTTTTTTAGTTCCGGGAAAATTTGGTAGTGTTATGATTTGCGAATGGGCGGTTGCTAAATTATCCACACTTTCAAGGTTTTTACTGCCATTGTTACCTGCATTATTTCTTGTAATTTTTCCAAAGAAAGCGTCATTTTTTCCTTCTTCTTTGACCTTTTCGCTAGATTGTTGTTCTGCATTTGTTTTGTTTTCCTCTTTAACCGCCGGTTTATCAGGCTGTTGCTCTACTTTGCCTGTTGTTGCGTTTTCATTTTTAACATTTATTTCGGCTTTGTTGGGTTGTTGCTCTACATTATCAGGTGCTTGTTGATTAGTTAAATCGTTTTGTGTTTCGGTCATATCATGCTGAGTTGCAAGTTTTAATCTTTCTTCAAAGTCTTTTCTTTTATTTGCTTCATCAACAAAGAAATTAGTCAAAAGGTCGGCTTTCTCTTCATTTAAATCATCTAAAGGGATTTCTCTTTTATATGTTGCTTTATAGTTATTGAAATCTTCTAAATATGTTTCTGCATACTTAATTATGTTTTCAATCTCTTTTATTCTTTCTGCGCTTAAATTGGGATTTTGTTTATTTGTAATGTATTTGTGTATATCAACAAAAAGATTTGCTTCATCTTTCCAATTAAATTTTTCCTCTGCCATATAACCTCCACCTATTTCGTTTAGTATAACACAATACTAAATTAATTGTCAAATTTTGGCTAAAAAATATGGATTTATATATTTTTTTGTTGTTTAATTATTAATTCAAGAAAAATTAAAACAAAACTGTTGTGTTTTTTTCTTTTTTTTGCTAAAATGGATATGATTTTTTAAAAGGCACTCGTTTTGCTTGTTTTTTGTAAGCTTGATAATAGCAAAGAACCTTTGCAAATGAGTGGAATTTTGGGAGAAAATATGGGACTTTTTGGTAGTGAAAATAAATCACAGATAAAAAAATTAAAAAAGATTGCAGATAAAGTTGTGGCGCTTGAAGATAAATATCGTGCCTATTCGGATGAAGAACTTAAAAACTGCACCATCGACTTTAAGGAGCGCTATAAAAACGGCGAGAGTTTAATAAGCCTTCTTCCTGAGGCGTATGCGGTTATGCGTGAGGCGTCAGATAGAGTTTTGAAGATGCGTCATTTCTATGTGCAAATCTTAGGCGGTATTGCGCTCCACCAAGGGCGTATTGCAGAAATGGCAACGGGTGAAGGAAAAACGCTTGTGGCAACTCTTCCTGCCTACTTAAACGCATTAACCGGCGAAGGCGTGCATGTTGTCACCGTCAATGAATATCTTGCAAAGCGTGACGCGGAGTGGATGGGCAAAGTCTATCGCTTTTTAGGGCTTACAGTTGGCATTGCGGTTTCAGGTATGCAGGAGGCGGACAAGCGTAAAGCCTATGCTTGTGACATCACCTACTGCACGAACAACGAACTAGGATTTGATTATCTTCGTGACAATATGGCGGTTAACAAGGCTCAGCGTGTGCAACGCGGGCATAGCTTTGCTATTGTCGATGAGGTGGACTCCATATTGATTGATGAGGCAAGAACTCCGCTCATTATCTCTGGTCGTGGAATGAAGTCGAGTGAAAGCTATATTTCAGCGCAAAAGTTTGTTAAGACCTTGAAACAAGACGACTACGAAAAGGACGAAAAGACAAAGGCTATTAATCTTACAGAAAGTGGTGTAGAAAAGGCAGAAAGGTATTTTAAACTTGACAACCTCTCCGATGTTGACAATTTGGAACTCAACCACCATATCAACAACGCGTTAAAGGCTAATTTCATCATGTTTAGAGATGAAAACTATATTGTAAAGGACGGCGAAGTTGTCATCGTCGATGAGTTCACCGGGCGTTTAATGCCAGGCAGACGCTATAATGACGGCTTGCATCAAGCAATTGAAGCAAAAGAGGGTGTGGAAATTAAAGACGAAAACAAGACGCTTGCCACCATCACCTTTCAAAACTATTTCCGACTATATAATAAGTTGTCCGGTATGACAGGAACGGCAAAAACCGAAGAGGGCGAGTTTAGAGCTATCTACAACCTTGATGTTGTCACCATTCCGCCAAATTTACCGAATATCAGAAAGGATGAACCTGATATCATCTTCTCGACCGAAAGAGGAAAAATTAAGGCGATAGTTGAAGAGATTAAGCGCCGTCACGAGGCAGGTCAGCCTATCCTTATCGGCACTATCACCATTGAAAAGAGTGAGCTTATCTCAAAAGCTTTAAAAGAAGCAAAGATTAAGCATACTGTTTTAAACGCTAAAAATCATGAAATGGAAAGCCAAATTGTCGCTCAGGCAGGAAGAAGTGGGGCGGTTACCATTGCCACCAACATGGCGGGGCGTGGAACTGATATTCTTCTTGGCGGTAATCCGGAATTTATGGCAAAGAAGAAGATGAAGGAGGAAAATTTCACTGACGAGCAGATTTCTTACGCCACCGCTTTCAACACCGTTGATGATGAAGATTTAAGAAAGGCAAGAGAACGCTATCAAGAGCTTTATGAAGAGTTTAAAAAGATAACTGACGCCGAAAAAGAAGAGGTAAAAAGGTTAGGCGGGCTTCATATCATAGGCACAGAGCGTCATGAATCGAGGCGTATTGACAATCAGCTACGCGGGCGTGCTTCGCGTCAAGGCGACCCTGGTTCTAGCGTCTTCTTCATTTCCTTTGAAGATGACCTCATCAGGCGTTTTGCAGGTGATAAATTTAAAAAACTTGCCTCTTTCTTCCGACTAGAAGAGGATACACCTATTCAGCTCAAAATTATGTCCAAACAGATAGAGAGTGCACAAAAGAAGATTGAAATGCAGAATTTTGCCATCCGAAAGACTGTCCTTCAATTCGATGATGTTTTAAACGCTCAAAGAGAAATTATTTACGACCAAAGAAACAGAGTGTTAGACGGCGAGAGTGTGCATGAAGAGGTTATGAATATGCTACCTCATCTTGTTTCTAAATATGTCAATCGCTGTGTGGATGCGGAAAAGCCTTATTTTGAATGGGATTATGCAAAGATAAACAAGGTGGTGGAAAACGGACTTTTAGAGCGCGGAAGCAATGCGATAACCGAAGAACTTTGCGAGGGCTTTGATATAGAGGACTTCAATGAAAAACTTCTTGAAATGGTTAAAGAGCGCTATGAAAAGAAGATTGAAGAAGTCAAGAAGATAGGCGCAAATTTTGATAACATTGAAAAATTCATTCTTCTTCGCGTAGTCGATGAAAATTGGATGAACCATATTGATGATATGCAAATAATGAAAAACGAGATTTTTGCGCGTGGATTTGGTAATCAAGACCCTGTTTTGGCTTACAAAAAAGACGGATACGAGATGTTTGACAAAATGGTGGATAGAATAAGAGAAACGACTTGCATCTTACTTCTCAACACCAATGTCGAAGTAAGACGAAGAGAGCCAGTCTCTAACCTAAAAAACACCGAGGCGAAAACTTATGACCCTAAAAATGATGACAGACCAAAAGAACGCAAGATTCAAAAGACTGTTGTAAACACCGAAAAGAAAGTGGGCAGAAATGACCCTTGCCCATGCGGAAGCGGAAAGAAATACAAAAACTGCTGTGGCAGAGGGGAGTAGCCTTCTTATAGCAATAATTATAATAGTAAAACAAAAGCACTTTATGTGAAAACATAGAGTGTTTTTTCTAAATTAAAAATACTTATTATTTTTTTTATAAAAAGTATTGACAAACAATATAACAATATGTATAATGTATGCGTAGCTACTTAATATTAAAAAAATAATAAGTATAAGGAGGTGATTATATTGATAGCTTATGTAGAAATTGGAGCAACCATATTTGGCTTAATTCAAGGACTTTTAGTAATGTTAAATAAAAGGAGCAATTGGATAGCATATATAATTCAAATGTTGTTAATGGTCGTATTTTCATTTTCGATGAATTTATATGGTGACTTGATAAATAATGTTATTTATGTTGTGTTGGGAATAGTTGGTTTTATTATTTGGAACAAAAAAGATGAAAGAGATATAAAAGCATGCTCGATAAGAGAAAGAATACTCTATTGTGCAATAATGCTTTTAGGAACAATTATAGCTTTTCTGATACTGAGAAAGACAGACGACCCACTACCATTATTAGATGCATTTACAACAGTATCAAGCTTTATAGCAACTTATTATATGATGACTAAAAAAATAGACACATGGGTAATTTGGTTTGTGAATGATATCTTTTACTGTATACAATATTTCATATTGCCAAGACAAGCAATAAGCTTGTTTGTGTTAAACATAATATGGGCAATTATGGCAGTCGTTTCGTTTATTAATTGGAAAAAAATTATGAAAAAAGGAGAGTAAAGGTATGGAAAAAATTTATTTTGCAGGTAAATTTCAATTAGATGGTAACAAGACATTACCTTTAGAGAAAAGGTTGGTAAACGATTTTAGAAGTAAAATATTAGGAGCTTCAGAAAAATTAAAAAACGCAGTAAGCGGAGGCTTGTTATTGAATAATGGATACATATACAGCGGACCATTTTATTGCGAAAAAGCATCAAATGGAGATTTTACTTCAGATGATTGTAATACAGTTTTGAATGAAGAATATAAGGCGGTAGAGGAGGCTGATATATATTTTGCCTTGTTTGATCAAAAGTTTTCAGTAGGAACGATTGTGGAATTGGGATGGGCTATAGAAATGGGGAAAAAGATAGTAATCTTTTATGAAGAAGAAAAAAATTCAACGCATGATATAAAATCTGAATACTGGTTCGCTATCGCTAACGCTCTAAAAAACAGCAATAAAATAAGAGTATACAAATTCAATAATATAGATGACGTGGTAAATAAAATTAACGAAGGAGAGATTTTCAATGAAATATAAAGAATTTGAGCTAATAGGTTCGTCATATAAGTGTGATAAAAATTGTCCATATTGCACTGCAAAAATCACAAAGTGGCCAATAGTAGAAGATAAATTTGAAACTTTAGAGGAAAAATTAAACTACTTAAAAAAACAAGATATAACCTTTAAATATTTTATATTTTGTGGAAACGGAGAACCGTCGTTATTAGATTATAAAGATTTTGAAACAATTGTAAATGCAACAAGAAAAGTTAATATATTTGATGAAAAAAGATTACAATCGTCCGGAAACATATTTTACGAAACCGAGAAATTAGATTTGATTAAAGAGGATTTTATTGTTGAAATCACAAGGGTATCTTTAAATTCAGAAGAAGACATGAAAATTTTAGGCTATAAAAGAGATTATATAAACAGCGAAAACTTTAAAAAAGCAAAAATTAGATTAAACTATGTTTTAATGAAAAACAAAACTTTTGATGAATATCTTGAAGAAATAAGAAAATATATAGAAAAATATCCAAATATAGTCACAGTTAGTTTAAAAACGCTAAACCTAAATACAAGAAAAAATGAAATAGATAACCCATATTCAAAATGGATATTAGAAAATGCTCTCACTAAAGATGATGCAGATACTATAATCGAATTCATGAATAAAAATACAAATTTTATAACTTGTGATGAAAAATTTTTTGATAGATTTGAATGGAAATATAAAGGAGTGCCTATAACATTTTATGTGAAAAAATTAGATTATGGATATTCAAATATTGTTTATTATGGAGGAGAACTAGTTGATTATCATTTAAACAAAATCAAATTAAAAAAGGAAGGTTAACAGAAAAATGATAGAACTAAGATTAGGTTTGGTAAACAATGTGGTGGAAAAATTTATCCCGACAAAAAAGGAATTTCTAGAAAAATATTTAAATAGTTTAAGAAAAATAGAAGAATATAAAATCATTCAAACATATAACGGAAAGACCAAATATTGCTGTTACATGGGCAACGGAAAATGTAAGTATACGAGAAATGTAAAAAAGGGTGAAGCTACCGATATTGAAGAGATTAGTCAAGAAGATTTTGACAAGATTTTAAAAGAAAATCATCATGATTGCATCCAAAAAACAAGAAAATATTATCTTGATGGAAATTTTGAAATAGGTGTAGATTATTTTTTGAAACCGATAAATATGATAATGGTAGAAGTCGAAAGTAAAACTGACCCATTAGATAATTATAAACCACCTATAGGCTTTATTGACATTACAAAAGAGCCAATTTATGAGGATAGGGCAATATTAAATGGAAGTGTCATTTCAAACAATACAATTTTAGAAGGAACGGATGGAGTAGGAAAGACTACAACTATAATAGAGCTACTAAAAGAAGGAATTATATGTCAAGATAGATGCATGGACATGATATCGAAAAACATGCTATTTGATATACCAATGGACAAAAGAGCTAATAAATATCAAAACTACTTGAAAAATAGTGATAAAAACATTATAATATTAGTAAATACTGATAAAAAAGAACTAGAAAAAAGAATAAACCAGAGAAAAGTTTTAAGCGAATTTGACTTGTTGGCTTATGAATATAATAAATTGTATGTAGAAACTTATAATTACATGGAAAAACGCAATATGCTTGAAAATAAAATGTTTATGGTTGATTGCACAGGACTAACAATTAAAGAACAAGCAAATGCTGTCAAAAAAATTATATTGAATAAAAACGGGAAACAGGAGGAAGTGATGAATGTTAAAGGAAATTTAATAATTTTTAGTATGGATTGTGAAGAGAGAAAGGATGTAAGAAAACTAAAAGAAAAAAAGTTGCAAATTATTTTAGATGAGAATAATAAATTTCCAACCTTTGAGATAGTAAATGATGAATATATAAAAAAGACCGCTGAAAAAGAAATTGAAAAAATCTTTAATACAGAAAGGTTTTATATAGAGCAATTATATACTTGGGGCGATCCTAATTATTACACAAATTCAGCTGAACTTTTGGTTACATATTTAGTTGTTATAAACAAAAAAGACATCAAAACAATGCCAGAAAAATTAAAGTTTTATGACATACGTATTGAAAATGAAGAAAATGCTAACCTGCAAAAAGTTACATTAAGTAACGAAAATAAAGAACTACAATATAGAATAGAAACAATAGTAAAAAAGGACAGGCAAAGTATAGAATATATCAATAAACTAGCAGAAGAAAGCCTTGTAGATGAACTTACAGCAATAATAATACATACAGGAATTAAAAGGTTAAGAAATAGAATCGAAAACACAAACATAGCGTTTTGTTTTTTAGATAAAGAATTCGCAATTTCAGAATTACAGCAAGTTTATGAAGTGATACTAGACAAAAAATTGATACCGGCAAATTTCAGAAAAAAAGTAGAACCAATCATTAAAAGAACGGACAAAATTGTAAAGGAATCAGCTTTTAGACCGTCAAGTATGTATGTGTTTAATGAGGATTCTGTCAAAAATTGGGTATGAAAGAAAAAGATAAGGAGTGTTAGAAATGAAAGAAATGATAATTGCATCAGGAAATAAAGGCAAAATAGAAGAGGTTGTAGAAATTTTAAAAGAATATAAAATAATTCCTATGAAAGAACTAGGAATAAATATAGAAGTTGAAGAAGATAAAGACACTTTTGAAGGAAACGCTATAAAAAAAGCAGAAACGATAGCAAGAGAATTAAAAGGAAAAATGTGTATTGCTGATGATTCAGGAATAGAGATTGATTATTTAAACGGCATGCCGGGAGTTTTTACAAAAAGATGGCACAAAGGAACAGATAGAGATAGAAATTTAGAAATATTAAGAAAACTAGAAGGGGTTAAAAAGGAAGAAAGGAAGATTCATTTTACCACAGCTATAGCAATTTCAGATGGAAAATCAACAATCTGCGAATTGGGAAAGATAAATGGATATGTGGCAAATGAACCAAGAGGCGAAAATGGTTTTGGCTTTGACGAAATCTTTGAATTAGAAGATGGAAGAACTTTAGCCGAAATGTCTCCAGAAGAAAAGAATGAAATAAGTGCAAGAAAAATAGCACTAGAAAACTTAAGAAAAAGATTGCTATCGCAGGAAATCGAAAGATGATTAATATTTTTTAAGGAATTTTTCACTTTTGAAAGGTTCCTTTTTTTAGTTTCATTAATTTTATGAGTATTCTTAAAAACGGTATTGACAGTGGTGGCGGAATGGTGTAATATTAAATTAGGAGAGAAAATGAAAACAATAAATTACGCTGTGAAGTGGTGGATGGACATTTTGACAAACGCCAATCACTATAATAGTAGAGAGTTAGAAAAGAGGATTGAAGCGGTAGAATCCTATCAAGACAGAATTAATGAATTAAAAGCAACAATCAACAAAAACACAAATATGAGCAATGAAGATATCGAGTTTTTGAAATATAAGGTAAACGCCTTAGAAAATGCGGTTTTGGAAGAGAAAGAGACGCTTGAAGACGAGATAGACTTCTTGGAAAATATGTGTGAGTATGTCAAGCCTGAAAGACGCGAAGTGGTGGAAACATATTTTGCTGAGTTTGTTGCAGAAAATATGCATAAAGATAAAAACAGATGCGTTTATCTTTTCACCGATGAAGAGGGTGTGGCAAGGCTGACGCTAGGGCTTTTTTGTCTTAACACAAAAATTAGAAACGACAACACAAAACTTTCTCCTTTGCCTGTGGGTGTGGAAATGTGGGTAACGCCAAAAGCCGTCGAGGTTCGTTTCAATGGTGAAGATAAGCTTATTACACTTTTCGAAGACAAAGTGATGGAAAGATAGAATAGAAGGGCGTTTTATTTAAAACTTTTTTTCTTTTTTTCTTGACAAATTCATAGATTTATGATATTTTATTGAAAGCAGTATATTACTGTCCTTGTTTTTGGCGAAAGACCAAAAACCATTTAGTCCAAAAGGAGGTAGAAAGATGAATAAGTATGAACTTATGTTTATCATCGCATCGAAGGTGAGCGAAGAAAAGAGAGAAGAACTAATCAACAAGTTCAAGTCCTATGTTGAAGCTCACAAGGGAACAGTCGATGGCGTTGAGAAAATAGGTATGAAGAAGTTTGCTTATCCTATCAACTTTTCAAACGAAGGTTACTATGTTATCTTCAACATAACAATGGAACCAAGCGAAGTTGAAGCGATGAATAAGCTTATGACAATCACCGAAGGTATTGTTCGTCAAATGTTTGTAAAGAAATAGGAGAAAAATATGAATAAGGTTATACTAATTGGAAACTTGACAAGAGACCCTGAGCTCTCTACAACAAATGGAGGCGTTTCTGTTTGCAGATTTTCACTTGCTGTAACAAGAAGATTTGCAAATTCTGAGGGCGAAAGGGAGGCAGATTTCATAAACATTGTCGTTTGGAGAAATCAGGCTGAGAATTGTGCAAAGTTTTTAAAGAAAGGCTCAAAGTGCGCAGTGGTTGGAAGAATACAAACTTCAAGCTATGAAACACCAGAAGGCGCAAAACGTTATACAACCGACATTGTTGCCGATGAGGTAGAATTTATCACATCTGGTGCAAGAACGGGTGACGGTGACGGTATGGTGCCAAGCGAGCCTAAGCGTGAAACGGTTAAGCAAACGGCAGAACTAGAAGAAATTGAAGATGATAGTTTGCCATTTTAAAATTTAGTTAAAAGGAGTAAAAAATGAGCGAAGTTAAAACCGAAGAAAAGGTTGTTACTAAAAAATATCGTAAGCCATCAAAAAAGAAAGTTTGTGCTTTCTGTGTTGCTGGTGAAAAGACGATTGACTATAAAGATGTTGCAAAAATTAGAAAATATGTCACAGAAAAGGGAAAGATTTTGCCAAGACGCCAAACAGGTGTTTGCTCTTATCATCAAAGAGAACTTGCAAATGCCATTAAAAGAGCTAGAAACATGGCACTTCTTCCATACCTTGGTGACTAAAAGGAGAGGAATATGAAAGAAAAAATACATCCAGATTATCACGAAGTGACTGTGACTTGCGCATGTGGAAATACCTTCAAAACAGGTTCTTGCGTTAAGGGCGACACTCTTAAAATCGATATCTGCAACAAGTGCCATCCTTTCTACACAGGCAAGAAGAAAGTGGTTGACGCAAGCGGTAATGTTGAAAAGTTCAATAAGAAATATAATAGACAATCAAACTAAAAGCATATTAAAAAATATGCTTTTTCTGTTTTTCTGGGTTTGCTTATGCCTCCTGAGCGTAGTCAAAGGATCGAAAAAATAAAGTGGAACTACCTATTGACAAGCGCCTATTTAAATGTTAAAATAAGCGAGTGTTTTGGAGGAAAAGATGAGTAAGTCACATAACAACCTATTGTTAAGATTGCAAAAACCACATTATATTGGCAATTATAGGCATTTTAATGACGAATACAGCGATGAGGTGTTGTTTGCACATCCACTTATTGCAACAGAAAATCGCAAAGGTTCTGTGCAGTATTTTCATGTGCTTCGCTTAAATGGTGGAAATAACAGTCAAATTTTTATCGAACTAGAAAGTTATCAAAACAGTGCGGGCGAGTATAAAATATCACTTACGCAAGGTGATATTTTGAAAGAGTTTTATTCTGTGGAAGAGTTTAAGCGTAATGCAAAACCACTTATGTGCAAGGCAAAGCTCACTCCTTCCGACGAGTTTAGATATTTACTGAATGGAAATTTTAGAAGCAAGAGATTTAAGCTTAAAAAGATGTTTCCTGAAAATGAAACCTACGATTTGATTGCGTCTGATAGACAACATTTGCTTGTAAAAAAGGACAAGGACTATGTGTTTTTGCCATGTCCTTATTGCGATAAGGCTTCTTGGCAAATTGTAAGCACCAGCACGAAAACGCCAGAAGAAATCACAAAGAGCATGAACAGAGAAATCAACAAGGCTTGTGAGGAGTATGCAAAAAAATTTAGCCTAACTTATGGAGTTAATGCTGAATATATGGCAAAGTATTTCCGCTTGCCATATGACAGAATTAAGGAAAAACAAAAATAATTTTAAGGATAGCAATGCTATCTTTTTTATTTGCCAAAAAATATTTTTATATAAAAACATTAAATTATTTTGAAAAATTGATATAATGAGATATAATATAACTAAGAATTTATGAATTAGGAGAGAAAACATGAAGAAGATTTTATTGTCCATACTTTCAATTTTCTTTTGTTTGGGCATGCTGACCGGCGGTGCAATAATGCTTTCTGGTTGCAATTCTTCTTCATACTCCGAAAACAATCCTCTTGAAGAAAAACCGGGGGAGGGAAATGGCGACAATGAGAATTTAGATGACGATTCTCAAAATGAAGATGATAATGAAGAAAGCCCCGATGAAGTGCCAGACGGCAATATAGACGACGATGACGATGTGGAACCTCAAAGAACTGACCACAACTTTAACATTTACACCAAATTCACGGATGACGGACAAAATTTTATCTCAAACACACCTCATATTTATAGATCTGATATAGGTTATCAGCCGTTTATCGCAACATGGTATGATGACAAAGGTGTTGAGAACTGGGCAAATGCACCAGACGTTAACTTTGGTGGTTCTACAAATACAGGAACGGACAGCATTCGTGCAGGTGCGATGTCGTATAGTTACTCAAATTTATTTAACGTTCCAAGATATGTTCGAATTTCTGATGGGTCACATTCAGGTTATACACGTGTGGGCGTTACAAAATCCTCTTCTTGGAGTAACACATCATACACCACCTCAAATACTTCTACTTATTATTACAACGGCTCCTCTCTTTCCACAAGCAAGGTATCCAGTGCAAATTCGGTCACTGGCACTGTGTATGTGCTATTAAGAAAAAATTATACCGTAAAATTTTATAATTATAATAGAAACGGTAATGGAGCGTTATTAAAAACCGTAACAATGCTTGCTGGTGTGGGGGTTACGGCGCCTAGATCTAATGAAGTGTCTCTTGGAGGAGGCAAAGTTCTTGTTAACTGGTCTTCTACTAATGGTGGAGGGACGTTGGGTCCAGGCGGAAAGATGAGTAATTCGCTTGCAACAAAAGATTTGAGTTTTTATGCAAATGTATTAGAATTAGAAATTCATTATGGGGCACTGTCGACGCAAATACGAGTAACAAATTCGACGAATATAAACATAAGAACTTCGCGCGGAACTTTGTCTAGTTCAAGTATATCTCCGGGTAGTGGTTCGGAGTGGTTGGTTGCGAATGGGCAGGCCACTCACACTTTGACATTTACTAGAGCAAATACTTCATATGATTATTATATTGATACGGGTTCAACTGCAACCAGTCATTTAAACAGCACAACATATTCGTGGAATTCGGGCGGAACAATCCGGCATGTTTACATATATGTTTCACAGCGGTATACGATAACGTATAACGCAAATGGTGGTTCAAACGCCCCCGGTTCGCAATATAAGGCTCACGGAACAAGCGTGACTCTTTCTTCAACAAAACCAACACGATCAGGCTATGAGTTTTTGGGCTGGTCGACTTCTTCCAACGCGACATCAGCAACATACGACCCAGGGGACACTTTTTCTAATGAAGGGAACACAACACTATACGCCGTTTGGGAAAAGCAGGTGACGCTGTCATATAATGCAAATGGTGGCTCGGGTTCTATGAGTTCGCAGACTTGCGCTGTTGGTGAGAAATTGACTGTTAAATCAAATAGTTTTTCACACAGTGGCTACTACTATTTTAACTATTGGTCAACCTCGTCAAGTGGCGGAACAAGGTATGACCCTGGCGATACAATCACTATGAACAGCGATGTTACTCTTTATGCACGGTGGTATTACGATCCGCCTTATACATGGGAAACAATCACTTACAAAGCGAATTATCCTAATGGCACAACAGCAACGTACACGCAAGATGTTCGGTCGGATTCAAGCGTAGGTATTCTTTCTGCATCCGAATGTGGTTTTTCTACGCCAACGGGTTACACTTGGTCACATTGGAACACAAATTCAAGTGGAACAGGAACTAACTGGTATGACTACGAAACATGGTATGGTTCAAGAGGTAGTGATATTTTATATGCCGTTTGGTCGCGAAATTCTTATACCAACCGCTATTATTATCGCAACACAAGCGGAAATCAAGATTATGACGATCAGACAAGATATTATAATTCTAGTTATACCTTGTTTACAACTTCAAATATTTCAGAATATGTTTCAAATGGCTGGAGTTTATATAAGTGGACGACAAGTTCCTCTTCTACTTCAATAAGTGGCTCAGGAGTTTATAATCCTGGGACAAGTTTATCTTCAACCTCCACATCAATCCTCAAGTATTACGCTATTTCTAGACGAACGGTCTATTTAAGCTATAACTCAAATGGCGGTTCTTCTGTTTCGTCAACATCTGGAACGCAGTATTGGAATCAGTATGGAAACTATAAAACTAGTCCAACATTAACTGTGACTTCAACCATACCTACACGCACGGGATATAATTTCCTAGGCTGGTCAACGAGTTCTTCGGCGACAAGCGCAAGTTATCATGGAGGTAACTCATATACCTTTTCAAAAGCGTATAATACCTCTTCAACTGCAACACTCTACGCCGTATGGGAGCCAAAAATTATCAAAGTTACCCTAGATAAGAACGAGGGTTCTGGTGGCACAAGCACAATATATTTAAAATATAATAGTGGTTGGTATTCTAATAGTTCCTGCACAAGTTCCATCACATCAATCACAAAACCGATACGCACAGGCTGGACTTTTAATGGCTACTATACTTCAACAAGTGGTGGTGCTATGCTCATAAATTCCTCCGGTTCAATAACGGCAAGTGACACATATTATTCTACCGACGGCACAAAGACGATATATGCTCAGTGGAAAGCGAACAATCCTGCTTACTATGACGAAGAGGGCGGGTATTGGTATGTTGAGAACGGATATATGCCACAAAAGAAAGTGACAGATAATGGAACGATAAGCGGAATAAACTCCTCTTCCATTACCGGCAATACCTATCACTTTGCGGGCTTGACTTTGCAGTCAAAGGCGTATGGCGGACAAGAGTATTGTCAGTATAACGGCAATTGGTATGAGGTCATGCCGATAAGGTGGAGATTGGTATATTCGTCAAGTCAAACAACGGGCTACGGCACAACAACCGATACACTTGCAGTTATGGCAGAGATTGTCTATGTTGATGCCTTTTCAGATAGTTACATCGGAGCGGGTGCGGGCTATTCAAGTGAAAGCGTGGCGGAGCTTATGAAAAATCAAATTGATAGCTCATGCCTAGTAAGCGAAAGTAAGAGTATGCCGACCTTTGGCTCGACTTCGCTTAATGGCACTGCGAAGAGTGTGTCCGGTAATATGTTTGTGGCGTCATATGATGACCTTTCGAATTTTACAACAAACAAAAATGGAACGGAAAAGCTTGGGAAAATTAAGTTTTCAGACCTAGCAAAAGACTATCTTAGAGCAAACGGCAAAGATACACTATACTATACACGCGACCTAGGAAAAACCTATAATCACATCTACTGCATGAACGCCAACGGCGACAGGGTGCAGTATAAGGCACAAAACTATTTCGGCGTGCAGTTTGCTGTTAAAATCAGCGAATACGCGTGCATTTAGGACAGACACCAACTATGCATAACGGAGAAAATAAACATGCTAGCAAATTGCTAGCATGTTTTATATTTATACAAACTAGGCACACTCTCTTAGATCCTTCGACTACGCTCGCTGACGCTCATGGCTCAGGATGACAGAACCTAGCGGAAATAAGAAATAAAAAAGAAAAAAGAAAAGTTGTGGATTGTTTTATATATTGTAAAATAACTCTAAGAAAAAAAATAAAAGACGGGATGTCGATGAATGCTTAAAGCAAACCCGCTCTGTATCCCTATCTTCATTAGAATTATATGCAGATTTAACCAAAAAATCAATGATTTTATAAAAAAACGAGATGAAATAAGTTTTGTATCGTAATTGTCGACTAGTTTTCTAATTTTTTAAAGAATATCTTAGAATTAAAATATTTTTCATAGAGAGCCTTACTTTTTCTTCAAGCTAGCCAAAGGAACAGGAAAGGCGGAAATGGAGTTTATGATTTTAGATTTCTTTTGCTTGACTTTATGGTTATTTTTATGATATAAGTTATTAGTTAGTTTTTTTGGAGGCGAAATGGAAGAAAATTTATCAAGCGAGATTGACATTAGGCGTCAAAAAATTGAAGAGTTAAAAAAAATTGGCGAAATTCCTTACAAAGAAAAGTATGATAGGACTTGCACAATCAGTGAGGCGAGAGAAAAGTTAGGCGAGCATGTAAAAATTGCTGGCAGGATAGTTTTTCGCCGTATCATGGGAAAGTTTGGTTTTTGTCAGATAAGAGATGTTTACGGAAAAATTCAAGTTTCAGTTGGAAGAAATGAGTTTAGTGAAGAGGACTATAACTTCTATAAAAAAATGATAGACATCGGCGATTTTGTTGGTGTGGAAGGCGAGGTATATGCCACTCAAACGGGAGAAATCACGGTTAAGGCAGAGAAAATCACGCTTCTATCTAAAACACTTAGACCGTTACCTGAAAAATTCCATGGCGTTGTTGACACAGAGATTAAGTATAGACAAAGATACCTTGATTTAATAACAAATGAAGACGCCAGAAAGATTTTCTTGACAAGAAGTAAAGTAGTGTCTTTTATTAGAAGATTTTTGGAAGAAAATGGTTTTATTGAGGTGGAAACTCCAATACTTCAAACGAGTGTTTCGGGAGCAAGCGCAAAGCCTTTCTTTACGCATCACAACGCACTTGATATTGAGTGCAATTTGCGTATTGCCACAGAGTGCTATTTAAAGCAATGTATCGGCGCGGGCATTGACAGAGTTTTTGAACTTGGAAAAGATTTTAGAAATGAAGGTATGGACCCGTCACACTTGCAAGAATTTACGCAAGTTGAATGGTATGCGTCCTATTGGAACTATGAAAACAACATCGAATTTTTCCACGATATGCTTATCAAACTTATGAAGGAATGTGTAGGCACAACAAAGATTAATTATCAAGGTCAAGAGATTGAATTTGACGGCGATTGGCCAAGGATTGATTATGTTGCAAAAATGAGAGAACTTTTAGGCTGTGATTTTCTTGATATTGATAATGTAGATGAACTTAAAAAAATCATTGTTGATAGAAAGCTTTTTGGTTATCAAGAACTTGACGAATGCAAGAGCGTTAGAACTTTGATTGACTATGTTTACAAGAGAAAGATACGCGCCGACATTGTCAATCCTACAATTCTTTACAACTACCCAGCTTCATTAATTCCTCTTGCTAGGCGCAACGACAAGGATGACAGAATAATTGATGTCTTTCAAGTGGTTGCTGGCGGAGCGGAGCTTGTCAAGGCTTACAGTGAGCTTGTCGACCCTATTGTTCAGCGTAAAAATTTAGAAGAACAACTTAAAGAAAAAGCGGCAGGTGATGAAGAGACAATGGATGTCGATGAAGATTTCTTGCTTGCTATGGAGCATGGTATGCCACCAATCTCTGGGCTAGGCTTTGGTATAGACAGGTTTTTACAGTTCATTTTCGACCGTCCTAACATTAGAGATGTTGTTCTTTTCCCTCTCATGAAATAAAAAATATATTAAAAAGATGATTAATGGACAACAAATAAAAAAAGAGAACATATTGAAAATTGTAGTCAATATGTTTTTTTGTTTATAACATTTGAATTTTGAAGCGTTTTTTTGAAAACCATAAAAAAGATAAGGCAGTAAGCTATTTTCTCTTTATTTTTCTTTCGTTTTATGTTATTATTAAACGAAAATGAAAGCTACATTAGTTAATCCACGACCTTTTTTCTATTGTTTTTTAGCGTTACTTTTTTCAATTTCGGTGACGCGATATATCTTTAATGTCAGCATTCAGCATATTGTGTTATTTGTCAGCGTATTAGTGGCTCTCAGTGCTAGTCTTATTTGTTTTAAAAAGTTTTTTCTTTTGTTTTTGCTTTTAGCCACTATGCTGTTTGGTGGTTGCTGGTATTTTGTTGGCATGAATACCTATTCCATTGAAAAATTTGAGGAAGTGGTGTCGGTTACCGGCAGGTTATCCGACAATGTGAAGTATGAGGAAGGCAAGACGACATATCTATTAAAAGATGTTTTTGTCAACGGAAAGAGTGTGAAGAATGTAAATTTAACAATCGAGGGCACGGGCAGGAATTTAAACGTTGGTGATATAATTGAGTTTGAGGCGGGGCTTTATGAGATAGAATTGTTCAGCATTAATTCTTTCAATCTTACATATTATCGAAACAAGGTTGGCTACACGGCGGAGGTTGATTTAGAAGATATAAAAGTTCTTGACAACGACATCAAACTTGTTGAAAAATTCAGACTTAGAGTTAAAGATTTGCTTATAGAAAACATGAGCGCAGACGATGGCGCAACGGCGTATGCGGTGCTATTTGGCTACACAAACGATATTTCTGACGACACATATTCTGCCTATCGTGACGCTGGCATATTACATCTACTTGCGGTATCAGGACTTAATGTCACTTTTCTAATTTCGCTTATCGGTTTTATATTAAAAATATTCAAAGTAAATAGGTTTACAAACTTTATAACTTGTTTTATTGTGCTAATCGTCTATGCCTATCTTTGTTCGTTTGCGCCGTCTATATTAAGAGCGGGAATTATGGGAATAATCTTCTTGGCAAGTCAGTTGTCAGGTAGGTGCTATGACAGTTTAAACACCTTAGGCATTGCGGGTATTTTGGTTTTGATTACTTCACCGCTTTTTGCTTTTGACATCGGCTTTTTAATGAGTTATTTTTGCGTTATAGGAATAGTTTTATTATGCCCTATGTTGACTAATTTCCTAAAAAAGATATTCCCTAAGGTTATTGCTTCGTCTTTGGCTGTTTCGATAAGTGCGACAATCGGAATTTTGCCATTTTTAGCGCTGATGTATTCTGAGTTAAACCTTTTATCTTTCTTTACTAACATAATTGCCGTTCCGTTGTTTTCTGTTGTCTATCCAATTTTGTGCGTCGCGGTGATGATTTGTGTCTTCTTTCCGTTTATGGGTTTTACTTTGACTTTGTGTGGTTACATTTTCACGCTAGTCAACTTGATAGCACAATTCTTTTCAAAGACATCGCTGACTATTCAGTTATCTCCATTCAATGTCATCATATCGGGTATTATTTTTCTGTGCCTATATTTATTTTCTAGTTTCTTTATGGCAAGTAAAAGAGCGAAGATAATTAACTTTGTTACGCTTGCCTCGCTTTTGACAATTACGGCTTGTATATTTGCTTTTGTTCCTATGTGTAGCACAGCAGTGCTGTATGTTTACTCTCGCGATAACTCTTTTGTGTTACTTACAAATTCTAAAAATGAAACGCTCATACTTGACGCCACATGGAGTTATTCCGATGTCAACAATGCGCTGATTGAAGTTAATGCCTTTAATTTGCTTGCAAATGTTCAGGTAAACAACATTTTGTCAGCAAGTTCGCAGGAATTTTTAAAGGTCACAAATTACTCTCATGAAGATATCACAAATCGTGAAGGCACAGAAATTTTGCGATATAACATAGACTATCATCTAGGAGATTTTCGGTTGAACTTTCTAGCATACGAAAACAAATTAATCGGCTTAGAAGTGGAATTTGATGATATGTTAGTTTTACGAACATCGTCAAAACTTTCTGACGAGGACATGGAATATATATTGACACTGCCATACGATTTCATATTGACACAAGAGCCGAATGAATATATGACTTTACAAGACAAACAAGCTTTTTGTTTAAACAAAAATAGTATATAGGAGGAAAAATGAAAACATTAGCACAAAGATTAGCAAAAAAAATAGAGCTTTGTTATCTAATTCAGGGAGAAGATATTTTGCTCTACGACAAGGCGTTAGAACTCATTAAAAAGGCTTGCAAATTAGAGCTTGAAGAATTTAATTTGATAAAATTTGATGATGACAATTTTAAAACCGATGTGGTTATTGACACCTTAGACACACTACCTTTTGTCGGTGAAAAAAAGATAGTTTTGCTTAAAAATTTAACAAAAATTCCTGAGGATTTTAAGAAAAAGTTAAATGCATATTTGAAATCTCCACAGCTTTCTACCTGTCTTGTCATTTTTGATTTTTATAATAATTTTAATTTCATCATAAGCGAAAAGGTCAGTGCGAAAAGGCTGGATGAAACAACTTTGGGCAGAATGGTTGAACAAGAACTTGAAAATGCGGGAAAAACCATTCAAAAGGAAGCGGTAAGCCTATTACTAGCCTATTGTTGTGACTATTATTCGCTTATTGCTAATGAACTTGAAAAACTTAAAAATATAGACGATGATGTTGTTGTGGTAAAAGATATTGAAAATATGGTGACAAAAGAAACGGAGTTTTCCGTTTTTGAACTAAGTGAAGCCCTTTCAAAAAGAGATGCAAATAGGGCGGTGGAGCTTTTGAGTTTAATGGAAAAAGACACAAAGACTTTTTCTCTTATATTAAACCATTTCAGGCGCATGTTTTTTGTGGCAATATCGAAAGAAAGCGACCTTGAATTAAGCAAATTACTCTCTGTTAAAGAATACGCAGTGACTAAGGCGCGTGCTTTAAGCAAGAATTTTTCAAAAATACAATTGAAAAACATCTATGAACTTTTGTCAGATGTCGATTTTTATATCAAAAATGGACAAATGCAGATAGAAAATGCGTTATACTATTTGATTTTTGGCATTCTTTATTGTTAAAATATTGAAAGATAACCTATTAGATTAAAAATGGGCTTAGTAGTTAAAAAATTAAGAAGGAGAAAACCATGGAAGAAAGAGATTTAGAAGAAATAAAGGAAGAATTTAAAGAGATATTTTTTGACAATATTGAGCGCGATGGTGCGGAAGATTTGTTGGAATTTTTAGAACGCTCCGACTTTTTTAAAGCGCCAGCAAGCACGCGTAACCATTCGGCATACGAGGGCGGGCTATGCGAACACAGCATAAATGTCTATAAAAGATTTGTTAGGCTACTTTCAGATGAATATGGCAATTACGAAGAAAAGATATCTAAGGAAAGTGTGGCAATCATAGCGCTTTTGCATGATGTATGCAAGGTAAATTTTTATGTTAAAGACCTAAAAAATGTCAAAAAGGACGGAGTTTGGGTGCAAGAGCCGTATTATCGCATAGAAGACAGTCTGCCTTATGGTCATGGCGAAAAGTCTGTGTATATGATTTCGGGCTTTATGAAACTTACGCGAGAGGAGGCGATGGCGATAAATTGGCACATGGGTGGCTTTGACTCTAGAATTAGAGAAGGCAGTGTAAAGCTTGCCGATGTATATTATCGTTACCCAACCGCTTTTCTTTTCCATATTGCGGACAATATGGCGACCTATCTTGACGAGCAACCAGCAAAATAAGGCAAATTCAATTTGTTGACTTATTTTCAAAAAGGTATTGACAGCGACCGCGTTTTATATTATAATATAAACAACAAAACAGGAGGTTTATGTTTTATGAAAGATAGATTTTTCACAGATGAGGAATTGTTAGAACCAAAATCTAGAAGAGACATCTTAAAAGAAAATCTACAAAGAGTGTTAAAAGCGGACGCTGAAAATGTTACTGAGTTAGACGATATAACATATTCTAGCGAAGAAGAGTTAACTGACATTTTAAGCACTAGTTGTATTCATGTGGCTATGAAAGACGGCGAAGGCAAAATTTATGATGTTTATCATTTTGGTCCGGTTTATGCTTCTACCGACAGGACTGAAAAGGGTGATAAGTTAGTCAATGATGCAACTTTGCAAGGATATACTATCATTTTAAAATCCGGAGCAAGAAGCAAGACAAACATAAATAACAATTTAAGAATTGTCAGTGGCGGAGTGGATGTTAAAGGAAAATCTAGCAGTGGAAATTATGCTTTAAGAAGTTTCCAACCTAGTGATAGTTGGGATGGTTTGATGCCTACTCATTCTGCTGGAGCATTAAAGAAAACAGAGACAACAGATGTTCTTTTGCCATATCCATCGGCAAAGACGGACGCAAAGAAAAATGAACTTTATAATGCTTTCTTTAAAACCATTCAGTTAGATATAGAAGAAAAGGCAAAGAGAGAAAAAGCTCCTACAAAGGTAGTAAAAGTAAATGAAAACCTTCCTGAATTTATAGAATCTTCAGAAGAGGGTGTTTATGGATATTGGGATTGTGGAATACTTCCTATTGCTGTTGTTGGAGATTCAAAAGCTCGACCTTATCATGAAGCAAAAAAGACACAAAAAGCGTCTAACAAAAGCATGAACAAAACAAATGCGAAGATTGAAAAAGAAATTCGCGAAATTGATGAGTGGTTAGAAGTCAATCGTAGAGTGGCAGATAAAGCTCAAGTTGTCAAAAAAGAGAACAGAAGAGCTGAGCTTGTTGATAAAATTACTGAAGATAGACAAGTGAGGATATATGCTGTTGAAGCGAGAGGTGGCAACAAAAAAATAGACTACTTTGCATATATTGGTGATGATAGGCATGCTCCAAAAACTCCTGATGATTTTAAAACAAACAGCAATGTTTATAAAGTTCAAAAAGAAGGCTTTAAGTTTTTAAAGGCAACAAACACTCCTGTCATTGAAGTATATGGAAAGCCACTTGAAGACAAAAATGGCAAAATAACATATTCTGATATTAGAAGAATTGTGGATGCAACACCGGGTGGAAACACTCAGCTTAATGCTTTATGTGACACCTTCGCCGAGGCAGAAGCAGATGAAAGCAAAACGGCTTTTAGAGACCATTTTAAAGGTAATATACCTGAAAGACTTGCTGAAGATGTAGATAAACAAAAGAATGATTATGCAAAATTAGTAGAGAGTAGCACAAAGAGAGCAGAAATGGCTTCAAGTGGACGTAAGTCTGGGGGTATTTTAAAAAGTAAACTCCTTTTTGAAAAAATACTTACTTTTGGTCTTGGTGCAGCAATAGGTTTAGGAGTCGGAGTTGGACTTACTGCAGTTGGGCAAGTTCCTGGATATGCGGTTGATGCTAATAATGAAAATTATGTGAGAACAGTTGTTGAAGCTGAGACAGAAAATATTCTTTCTAACGGCGGGCAAGAAGAGCAAAACAAAAACGATTCAGGAGCCGTTGCGGTAAGCAAAGGCAGTAAAACCACCTCTCAAAAAACTTCTATGTTTAAATATGAGGTTGTCAACAAAGAAGGCAACGTTAAAGTTGTTCCGAGTGACGACAGCAACATACAAAAGATGTTTGAGAGCGATACAAATCCAGCCACATTCGGCGTTCCTGCAAAAGAAATCGGTCAAAATGCAATTACGGGCGGTAGAAACTTCTGGTCAAGGCTTGCTGTAACCAATTGGAAGGGATTAAATTATTCTGAAGCAAGTTTTGAAGGTGCTTTTAGTGCTCTTGGAGAAATGGCAGGAGAAGAAGTTGGAGTGCATGGCGTAAACCTCTTTAAAAACAACCAACTTACTAAAAATGAAGTTATATATCCAAACGGCACAACAAATCCAGAATCTTTAGAAAGACAATTGCGTGATTTAGGAGCATCAGAAGAAGAGGCGAATGCTGCAGTTTCTGCTTATGCAAACAGTTTTATACAAGCCTATATGGAAAGCGAAAATCAAGTTGTGGTTGACGAAGAAGAAGACGGGTATGATATCACAGATGGCAATCTCCAAGAAACAGTAAGCACTGTTCTCGGCGAGGATGTTCAAGTGATAAATGCCAACTATAACGACAGCACTAAAAAAGTGTCAATTTTCGGAGTTGATAATGACAATAACTTGATTGGTGTTGAATGTAATAACAATCTTGGCATTAAAATAACAAGTGCCGAAGGCATTGAAACAGTTCTCCTTGATGCTGCTGAAAAGGATAGTTATGAGACCACAGAATACAAGCCTTTCAATGATTTAAATTTAAGTGAGTCTTACAAAAATAAAGCATATAACTATTTAGGTGATGTGTATGGTGGCGAAATTGCCGGCATCTATTATGACATCACACCTACAAAAGCTGACGGAACAAATGATGCGCATTATGATACAACTATTGTAAGTGTTGCTGAATCAAATTTAGATGTGACAGTTGAAAATATAAATGTTTATTCAGATACACATCTATCAGTAACTGCCGAAGATGTCGCAAAAACTGCTCTAAGCGAGATTACAGAGGGTAAACTTGCAGGCGCCACATCGCTTTACACAAAAACAAGCGAAGCAACAGATAGGACAACAATTGAAAATCAACTTGACGCAAAAACTATTGAGCAAATCAAGAAAGAAATAGAGGATATCATTCTTCAAGCCAACGAGTGGACAGCATATGTGCCTAGCGAAAAAAATTCTGGGCGTGAAAAATAAAAGAAAATCACTAGTTTAAACTAGTGATTTTTTCTAACCTTTAAAAGCGTTAATTGCGAAAAATTTTGAGTAGTTGCAGTAAAACATGTGTGCAAATAAAATTATATCTATTAATAAAATTATATCTGCCAATACGCTTTTTTTGATACTTGTTTTTTCTAAAATTTTTTATACATCAAGCCTCAGGGTGAAGGTTAGAGGATTTATGGTGTTCATAACATCGGCACCGAGTGTCAGTTGATGAGAAAGATAGTTATATGTTGCACTTGTGCCATTTCTTCATCGCCAACTATAACTTTCATTTGCCAAGAGCCTACCGTTTTCGTGCTGAAACCAGAGATTTTAGCTTCGCTAAGCAATAAAGAAACGAAGTCAAGTATATGACATTTATATAAAAAATGTTATTTTAATTTATGTATAAAAATTACTTGAATTTTTTTAAAAATATGTTATAATTTTCTTATGGAAAACGAAAACATCGAGAAAACTTTGGCAGAAGAAAACAAGAAAGAATTTACGCAAGAAGATTTTGCCGAAGTCGAGGAAAAATTTAAAAAGTATAGTCAAGTGGAGGACATCTTCCATAAAGGGCTTATTGGCGTATTCGAAGACGGAAAATATATTATAGATGTTGATGTAAAAGAGGAATTAAAAATATTAAACAAAGTCATAGACAGTAAAGATAACAAAAAGCTTGTTTGCCACGCAAAATACCATGATTTTCTCTTTAATTTTGTGGTAGAGTTTGAAAAACAAGCCATATATTCCACGGCAAAACTATATCTTATTGAAGAAAGGGAAGACGACATAGAGGTTAAAAAGTTTAAAACCTTAATATCGAGCGAAGTTGTGCCTGAAAATGTCGATATTGAAAAGCGTGTTATGGAGGCGTGGCATATTCATACCGAAGAAACGCCAAACGAAGCAAAATTGTCGGAACTTGACAGCATAATCATCAAATTATCTAAAGATAAAATATTTGGCCGTGATTTAATCGAAGTGCTATCTCAAATTTACTTTTTTCAAATGCGCAAACTACTTGAAAGTCTTGGAGAAAATGGCAAGGCGGTTATAAAGGAATATAACGAACTTATTAGACTTGTTTCCATTAAAAAACCCTCAATTGTCAACAATTTTTCTAAGCAGAAGGCGTTGTTTGAAAAAGTGCTTGTAGATAGTGGCATAATGGAGATTTTGAAGAAAGAGCATGCTGAGGAATTAGCGAATGTCTATAAGGAATTTTATGAGCCACTAGAAAAAATAAGCATAAAGAAAGAAAAAAGCGTAGAGGTTACAAAAGAACCAAAGGTCACCGATAGTGTTGAAATCGGTGGCAAGCCGGCAAAACCAGCCAGCAAAGGCGGTAAGAGCGAAAAAGGCGAGAAGGTTACATATTTTAATCCGGCAAAGCCAGGTAAAGTTTCACCTTTTGGTAAATATAAGGCAAACGAGGGTGCAGGCGTGGCTAAAATTAAGCCAACAGAAATTAAAAAGCCAAAGGTGGAAGCAAAAAAAGATGCTCCACAAGTTCCAAAACCTGTTGAGAAGCCTAAGCCCGAAATCACAAAAAAACCGGAAGGTTTTGATAGCGAATTGGGCGATATGTTTGATGATGTTCTGCAAGCAGAACCTGAGGAGCAACTAAGCCAAACTTTTGACAACGCTTTAAAAAATGAAGGAAAGGAACAACTAGGTGATAATATGGACAACACTTTAAATGACGGCGCTTTAAGAAAAAAGACAAAAGAAAAGAAGAATAAATACCTTGATTTATAAATTAAAATCATATTAAATAAAAATAGTGGCTAAGTAATACCACTATTTTTTATAAAATTTGTTAGCTATAATTTTTATTATTTTTGCAAGTTATTTACAATATAATTGTTATAGTCGTTGGCAAGGCTTCTATAATTGTTATAGTCATTGACTATGAATGAATATACACTTGTTTCTCTAAATTCTTGTTCGCCGTTTTCATTCATGGTTTTTAATATTGAGGCATAATTTTCAGACGGATTTGCCTTTATTCTTATCAAAGAATTTGCGTTTTCTTGGTAACAAATTTTCGTAGCTTCCGCAAACTCTTTACAAATCATATTGATGCCGACAACATCATTTGCATTTTTTAGGCTGGTATAGTCGGAAAAGAATTTGTCTATATTAAGCAAGCTACCGATGTCGGTTTTATACATTTCGTAAAGGATAGTTTTGGTTCTTATCTTGCTAAAAAGATGTGCTAAGTTATGAGTGGCAACATCAAATAATTCGCCGTTCTTTTTACTTAAGCTGTTCTTAACCATGTCGAAAATATCTTTTTGTCTTTCCACATTAATCAAATTGGCCAAAAGTGTGACATTCTTATAGGCAGAAGCACTGTCATTGTCCCAATTGTCAATTTGCAAAACATATTTATTAGCTGTTGTTCGCATTTTAATCTCCTTTTATTTATTGGTATTATAGCATATATTTTGCTAAAAGTAAATACCCTTTTTTAAAAATTTTTACGCCTTGGCGATTTTTACATATTAGCCTTCCTATGCGAAAGAGAGATATTTTTGTCTTTTTTTAAAAAAAGTGAATAAATTTTTTTGGCGATTACATTCTACATTAGATTTTTGTCTTTACTTCATCAAAATGGCAATAATAAAGTAGGTGACTATGTTTAGTAAATTAAAAAGCGGAGCATTTATTCTTTTAATTAGCGGAATAATTTGTAAACTTTTAGGCGCTTTCTTCCGCCTGCCTCTCACAAACATGCTTGGAATTGAAGGGATTGGCATCTTTCAACTTGTGATGTCGCTCTATTCCTGCGCACTTGTGCTGACATCTGGTGGCGTCAGCGCCTCGCTTTCAAAACTCATAAGCTCTGCTAGGGCAAACGAGCGAATGGAAAAAATTTCGCACTATTTTAAGCAAGCGCTCTTTACTTCTGTGGGTATCGGACTTCTAATCGGCTTAATCTTTGTTATTTTTGGCAGATATATTGCGCTATTCCAAAACATTGCAAGCGCGTCAAGTTACTATCTATTCATTTTGATGCTACCGCTTGGTGCCGGACTTGCCACTCTTAGAGGTTTTTTTCAGGGTTATCAAAATATGCTACCAACCGCGATAAGTCAAGTGGTGGAGCAGGTGTTTAAGTTTATCTTTGGACTGCTATTTGCCTACTATTTCTCCAAAATCGGACTCACAGAAGGTGTGTTCGGTGCGTTTTTAGGCGTGACGATAAGCGAGGCAGTGTCGCTACTGTATCTCGTTATTCACTATTCGATTAAAAGGGAAAATAGAAAAGAAGTGTATAGCAGAGAATACGCAAAAATTCTTCGAAAGGAGTTTAACTCTGCACTCTTTCCGCTCACCTTTTCGGCGGCGGTGCTACCAATTGTCAATGCCTTTGAAGGGCTTATCATCATTCCTAGACTTATGGCAGGCGGTATGACTTCACAAATTGCCACAAAGCTTTACGGCTTGCAAGCAGGTGTCGCAGGCGCTCTTCTAAATTTTCCGCTTATCATCTCTATCGCCGTGACAACTTCTCTTCTTCCTAATATTTCCTATCATATCTCGCGTGGTGATGGCGGAAAGAGAATAATAGAAAACGGACTAAAAATTCTGCTCTATTTAATTCTACCAACAACCTTCGGCATTGTTGCCATATCAAAACCAATCTTTGCCTTTTTGTATAGCGACATGACTTCTTCCATGCAGACGGTGGCTTTCAATTTGATGTTCTATGGTGCGTTTTCCATCATCTTTACGGCGATCATGCAGTTCGTTATCATGCTTTTGCAGGCGAACGGCGAATTTAACTATATTCTTTTTATCACAGTGCTGGGCGGAATTGTTAAGGCGGGGATTTCCTTTTCGCTTGCGTCAATAAGTTCAATAAACATCTACGCCATTCTCCTAGGCAACATCGCCATGACAACAATTGTGTGTCTACTTGGGCTATATCGGCTTAAACATATAGTTTCTTTTTCTTTACCAACAATGCAAATTTTAACGCTTTTATTCGGCACATTTTTGATGTATATTGCCGTCTACACCTTTGTGGCGTCTTCCTATTTTTCGCCGATTGTTAACATAATTTTAGGCATATTTATCGGAGTTATCATATATTTGGTGCTGACCATTTCCTACCTAATCAAACTTTTTTCAAAATATCGCTCAAAAGTGTTTAAAAAGGCGAAATAATGTGAAACATCCTTTTAGGAGGAAATTATGAACAAACAAGAAATGATTTCGGTGCTTTCAAAGAAAACGGAAGTGCCAAAGGAAAAATGCGAAAGGGTGATTGATGAGTTTAAAAATCTTATACTTGAAGTTTGTAAAAAAGGAGAAGAGATAAACCTACGCAATTTTGGGCGCTTCAAAATGCAGGAAACAAAGGAGAGAAAGTTTATCAATCCACAAACTAAACGATACTACATCTCTCCGCCAAAGAAAATTATCTCCTTTAAAGGCTACAAAAACTTCAAATACGCCGGACTATAAAAAGAATGGACTGATTTTAAAGTAAAAAAGAGTAAGGATACATTAATTTTTCTTGCTCTTTTTTATACTTGAGAGGAAGCCCGAATGACCGAGCGCGGATGCTGACTCGACCGCTCCGACCGGGACAGTCCGGGGTTCTCTCAGTGTAATACAACAACCTTCTTACAAAGCCATGCTAAAAGTAGCGACCAACTCGCCAACGTAGTGCGAGTTGCGTTTGGTCGCTGAAAAGAAAAAACAAGCGAAAAGGCGAAGCTACGTCATAAACTTCACTTCATTTCGCATTTAGGTGTAAACACCAAAACGCTTACCATTCGTTTGTTTATTCCTTATCCCAAAAAACATAAATGTTTTTCGGGGACCCATTAATGTTTTGAAAACGAGCAAAAGCGCAGTTTTTTCTTTGGTGGCCTGCCCGGGGCTCGTATGAGGACTTACTTGGGAGGAAGTCCGAATGGCCGAGCACGGATGCTAACTTGACCGCTCCGACCGGGACTCCCGGGTTCGACAAGCGGAGGCTTGTAAAGCCAAAGGCTTTAAGCCCCGGGAACAGGCAAAAAATAAAACCGCATAAAGCGATTTTGTCTGGTGGCCTGCCCGGGGCTCGAACCCGGGACCCCAAGATTAAAAGTCTTGTGCTCTACCAACTGAGCTAGCAGACCATATTTGTTATTAAGTTTTATTCCATTGATACTTTGATTAGATGCGTTTCTAATATACAACTTTTTGCAATGTTTGTCAAGATTTTTTCATAATTTAAAATTATGAATTGGCAGGGGTGGCAGGATTCGGACCTACGAATGCACGAGTCAAAGTCGTGTGCCTTACCACTTGGCTACACCCCTATAAGACTTGCGACGAAATTTGCGATGAGTTTACATATCTTTTCTGTCGCAGTGATAAGATATGTAGGCATTCCCTCATTGGCTGAGGTGGTAGGATGCGCCTCAGGTTGATTTTCTAGGAAAGTCAACCGCCAGCCACGGGAATACCCACCCTGCGTTGTGGCTGAGCCTACGCTTTAAGTAGGTTCGAGCGAAATATATTTCGCAAGAAAACGGAGTTTTCTATCCTACCACATGCTAATCGCTAAACGTTAGGCATTGGCTGGGGTGGTAGGATTCGAACCTACGCAATGTTGGAGTCAGAGTCCAATGCCTTACCGCTTGGCGACACCCCATCGCGTTTAAAAATTATGGGGTGATCGAAGGGGATCGAACCCTTGACCTCCAGAGCCACAATCTGGCGTTCTCCCAACTGAACTACGACCACCATATGGTGCTCCCAGAAGGATTCGAACCTTCGACCTCTGCCTTAGAAGGGCATTGCTCTATCCAGCTGAGCTATGGAAGCGAATGGAGCAGGTGAAGGGAATCGGACCCTCGCAACCAGCTTGGAAGGCTAGTGTTCTACCACTGAACTACACCTGCACATGGCATAGTTTAGCACAGTGAAAAAAAATTGTCAAGAAAAATCGCAAAAAATATCAATTGAGTTTGCAAACAATTCTACTTAAAGTTAATTTTATAATAAATAACTTTGAATTCATATAAAATTTCTTTCTAAATACTAAAATGTAATCATATAATTTTGCACAAAAATTATACATAAAGTTTTTTAATATTGTCTTAACGCATTGACAAAATTAAAATTTATGCTAAAATTACATTTATAAAATTTGGAGGCTTAATGAAGGCTTATTTAAAGTTAAATGAAATTTTTAGCCGAGGATATTTGCCTAGGCGCGGGAGAGAGGAGTATAAACTTGTCAAGGGCATTGACACGGCGGAAATCACAAACTGCTTTGAGCATGCTTGCTTTAATTTAACCAACAGGCAACTTACAAATTTTAACAGTTTTGATTTAGATAACTTCTTTTCTCTTCCCGCTCTTGCTGACGCCGATATGACAAAAGAAGAGATGTTTGATGGAGTTGTGAATGCGATTCAAAGAACGGGGCTGAAAGTAAAGCCTATGAAAGATAATCTCGCCAAAAATGAGTGGAATGTTGCCATGTATATCGCACAGAGCGAGATTGATGTGCATTTTTTACTTCAAGAAAAGGATGGCTCGTGGTCAGGCAAGTTTGGACAATCTAAAAAGGTGGACAGATACTCATTTTTACCACTAAAAATTGAAGGCGCGTTTGAAGCTTATAACCTTTACAAAATTTTAACCCTTGAAAACCCTTATTATATTGAAAAAGAAGAAAAGAAAAGTGATGCACAAATGGAAAAGAAAGGCGCTGTAAAAATAGAAACAAAAGAAAAATAATCCGTAATCGGATTATTTTTTGTTTCTCTGGTGCGGATAACAGGAGTTGAACCTGCACTCTTTCGAACTGGAACCTAAATGCATAGGTCAAAGTGCCTATTTGTTAGTAAAATACGAATGAATAGCCATTTTTTGACACAATTTTTGACACAGCATAATTTAATAAAATTTCAAATTTTTTGATGTGTTTTTACTTGTTTAGATGTTAGCTTGACATTTCAGTGTTAAATGCTTCTTTTATTTTATATATTTAGTATATTATTATTTATTATCACGCGCGTGCGCGCCTGCGTTTAGATATTAATTAATTTTAATTGTCTATCAGTCTTTCTTTGAGATAAGTTTATTATATAAATAAAACTTATTAGGGATGAACTTTTGTTCATCTATGCATGAACTTTTGTTCATCCTTGTGTAAAAATATGTTTTAATTGTGGATAAATTAAAAAGCCACCTGTGTGGGTGACTTTGGTTATTGTTTAAACTTGCCGTTTTCGTCGAATTCCTCTGGGTGTTCTTTTCTGTATTTTTTGGTAAAATCTTTCAGCCTAAACCACCATTTATCATGAAAAACTTTTTGTTCGTGTGGAAATTCTTGCTTTGAATTTTTAATGTTTTCTTGTAAAATCAAACAATCTTTACAACATTCATCATATAGTTTTTTATACTCAGGTATGTCTTTCCATTCTTTCATAATTGATATAGCCCTCCGATTTTAAATATAAACATTGTAAATGTTGGTCATCATCATTTTCTATTTCATTTTTCATAGCATAATCATAGGCTTTGCCCAGCAAATAAGGGTCAAAAGGTATTTTTTTGAGAACTTTTGCATGATAATTGTATTGACCGTCAGTTAAAAAGTATTCAACACCGACACTCCATGAAGATATGTCCTCACTGCTAAAAGAGCGATTTGTATCATGTGGGTGGTTATGGTAATCATATTTTGCCATTTTGTTGTATTTATCTGGAATTTCGATTGAATATTCATCGCCAGAGACATAAAACACATCGCCATTTTTAGCAATAATTACACATTCCTCATAACCTTTGTATTCTGCCAGCCCATCCAACATCTGCTTACTATATGATTTTACTGCATCTTCATCGGATATGTCAATCGTCTGAACATAATTTACTTTTGATTTTGTTTTGAAACTGCTTCCTCTTCCGCCCATTTTTGCCTCCTTTGCTCCATAAAACTTGGAATATTTAAAATTTTTTCATCGTTTTGTAGTTCCTGTGGCACTTTGCCAATAAGTAGAATTTTGTCAGGGTTCAATATCTCTGACATCTTTGTGTAGCCTTGTATGAATAGTTCTCTCGCATGTCTATCTCGACAGCCAACGCTCGACACGGCCACAAGTCCACCAGGGGAGTATCCGTCGAACGCATAGTCAAAGCTCTTAGAGTTCGACCACTGTATGTTTGGTATGACCTTAATGCCTTGGCTTTGCCAATAAGCCATGAGGACTTTACTGCGCCAATTGTTATAAATTTGTTGCGGGAACGGTAGATTCTCATACATTGAAAAGTCCGCGCCGATCACTGCATTAAACATTTTAAGCAGTGGAATATAGAGCTCTGGCTCACGCCATACCCTCTCGAATTGATAATCGTCCAGGTAGAAGTGGCATATCTTGCTTGCTGGGTCAGGGTCTGTTAGAGCATGATTAAAGGGTAGAGCGAGTATATATTTACAAGCTAGCTCGCCAGGGTTAAAGCTTTGAATTTTTGGCATGTCATACTTTCCTACCGTTTCGAGTTTTGAGGTGATTTTGAAGTTAAAAGTGTCTTTTCTCATTTTTTGCTCCTTTTTAGGAAATAAAAAATACATGGCACTTTGTGCTCTTTCTTTGATTTTGTATTAAAAGTGGTTATATTAACAAGGGCTTGCACCTTGGATGACTTCAAAGTTAAGGTTTATTGAATGTTTTTAAATAGTGGCAGTTCTTCGTCTTTAATTTTGTTATACTCGTCTTTGAGTTGGACATATAGCTCACCGCGTGGCACTTGGTTTTTATTAAGCCAGCGCGTCACTTGGCTTTTGTCCACTTTGAATTTTTCGGCGAATTGCTCCTGGTTTAAGTTGTAATACGCCATAAGCTTTTTGACGATTATGTCAATTGAAATCACTTTGTTGAACACTTTCATCACCTCCTTTTAATATCTTCTAAAATGCGCTGAGATACACGGCGCTTAAATTTTTCCTAATTTTCCCGACCTAAAAACAACTTTACGCACTCGTCATAGGCTTTGTAGAAGTTGGCTTCGGTGTAATCAAAATCAATATGAGAACCAGTGCCATTGACAACAACATCAATAAAACCGCTTTGTTTATCATCTTTTTGATAACCTTCAAGTTTGCATTTTTCTCCATTTTTGCCTATAAACCTTATAAGCCTATTACCTTTGTCAAACTCTTCCCAAGTCAAGAACGGCATGGTTTCGGTTCGAGTCATGTTGGCGTGATTAGCATAGTGTAGTGCCTCTAACTGAGTTTTAAAACATTGACTAAAACTAGCTCTAAATTTACTATTTAATACTTTATTAAAATATATTAGTCCGATACCAGAGGCAGCCACGATGCTTTCTTTGTCTACTTCACAAAGAAGATTTGGACTTTTTTCAACTACCCACACACTTTCGCCGTCCTCTATGGCTTTTTCAATTTCTTCTTTTATCATTTTTCCTCCTTAAAATTCTTCCTCAACATTTAAAACTTCAACATCTTTATATAGTCTATATTTTTCACAATGGTTAGTTTTGTGAATTATTAGAATTGAATTTTTTAACTCTTCGCACATAGTTAAATTTGAGGGTAATTTAAATATTTTTTCAACATTGTCCAAGGTAGCAATTATTGCGTTGCTTTCATTTTCTTTAATTTTTACTTTCATATTTCCTCCTAAATTTTTGTTTGTTAATTGCAGTTGCGCAAGTGCAACTTTTTTAAGTGGTAGATTTTTAGCCTCTATTTAGAAGCAAAATTTACCACTTTATTTTCTTTTGTTTGGACGCTCAGTTTTTATGAGGATTTTTTCATCCCATTGCAAAGTTTTTTTCGCGTCCTGCACCGTAAAAATTTAGTGCCTGATTAAACTTTATTTAAATTCAAAATAAACACCTGTTTATTTTTGAATTATAAATTTAAATTTAATTAAATAAGTTTATTTAAAATTTAAGTTTTTCTAGGCACTAAATTTTTACTCTTTAGCATTGCCTGTGCCTTTTCTACTGGCAAAAACAACGAAGTGTATGGCACAATCATTATCGGCTTGTCCTTCGCCTTATATGCCTCTCTTAACACCCGAGAACGATATCTAAATGTTGATGCACGCGGAATGTATAAAATGTCATGCTCTTTCAACACATCCGGCGCTCTATACTCGCTTGAATTCGTCTCAGACTGCGCCACACGAGCCTGCGTTTGTGTATTTCCACGCACTGAATAATGAAATTTGAAAAAACCACAAGCAAATATATATGTTCTCAATTTTTGCATTAAGCCAGAGAATAACACGGCTTGATGATAATACATGCGATTTGTAAAGTATTTTTTGAGCTTTTGATAAAACCAAAAAAGAAAACGAGGTTTGAGTTTCCATTCTTTTCGGTAATACACGCGGTTTTCTGAGGCAACTCGTCGACCACCGATGTATATGTTGTTATAGTCCTGTTCGGCACCTATTAGGTTTATCTCTCTGAAAACTCGGCAGAAGCGGAACATATCATCCATATCAGTGGCGCCGTTTGTGTTATCTCGTCGAGCATATTGAAGTTCGGTTGAGCAGACTGTGCCGATTTCGTCTAGAAACCAGGCTGTTTTATATGGTATATTTACTTCCTGACGGAGTCCTTCAGCACCAAGTCCATAGGAGAATCTATCATACTCTTTGGAATATATCGGAATGTTCGACGCAAGGCAGGGGATGCCATCGTTTTGACTGTAAAACTCGTATGCTTCGATTATCTCTTTCTCGTCCTCTGAAGGTTTGAAATCTTTTTGCCTGCGTTTCTTACAGATGAGCCAATATTCGAACTGCAAGTCCTCCCAATTACGTTTGGCGCGTTCGTAGGATATGAAGCATCCAGAGTATGATTTACCAGTTCCTGGCGCTCCTGAATAATTATCGTAGTGATGTTCATTGGTTGTGTCAGCATCGACGATTTTTGTTACTTTTGCTCTGAAATGATTAAATCTGAATACGTTTACTATGGCAACTATTAAGGTTATGAGAAGTGGCGCCAGTAGTAACCACACATACCAAAGTTTATAGTAGACGATTAACAGGGGCAGGCATATTATTAAGTTTAGAAAGAAAATTGAAAAGAAAATTAAGATAGGACGCCAGTATGCTAGCCTCTCGATAAGAGGCAGTTTGTGTATTTTTATCGGCTTTCCGATTATCTCTTTTCTGCTTAAATTTTCTTTTTTTTCTTTCATATTTTCCTTAAATTTATTTGACTATTTTTTTTGAATTTGCTATACTAAATATGTAAAGAGTGAGATTTGGACGTCGCTCTTTTTTTTATTACCTAAGAGAATTGATTAGTAGATTGTCAATTTTTGACAAGTCTTTTTTTTGTTTTGTAAATCATATTATTTAGAAGTTGTTTTCAAAAATCAGCAAAAGTTTAAGTTATTATCGCAATTTTATTTTTACATATATGCTTCGCAGAGTTCAGCATAGTTTGTAATGGTTGCTCCGCCGACTTCGAGTTCAGTGTCTTGCTCTTCGTCGGTTGGAGTCTCAGGTGTTTGCACTTCCTCTTCTTCTTGCACTTGGTTGTTTTGCACTGCGTCGGCAATAGCAAAACCGCCAGCAACTGCACCGCCAATCACGGCAAGCGAAGCAAGTGAAATACAAGCAATCTTCCAGCCATTGACTTTGTCTTTTTTATTTGCCATAGCACACTCCTTTTAAAAAGATTTTTTTTAGCATTTTCGACTTTTACTGGTAAGCGGGTGAATAGATTTAAGTGCTTATCTAATTCAAAATCAACAAAATTATTTAAGGAGGATAATTATGTCTTTCACCCACTTTTGTATGCTGTTGCAGTTTTTCTCTTCACTCCTAGGTTATATAGAACAAATCAACCTATGTTTATCGCACCTGCTATATGTTCATCAAGGCACTTGACCACACAACAGCACTGGTAAGATGTGAGAGGTCACCTTGTGACATCACATCTTTGGTAAGTGAGCCGTTTAAAACTTGGAGGTTCTTCTTTTTTGTAATCGGATAAGTTCAAAAAGAATTTGGCTCACTTTGGTGGATGGTTGATTTTTAGTCTTGTTATCCATCCAACTGACTGTCCCGCCAAGTTTATACTCTGATAGCGGTATGCTGAGAGTGGACGAGGAGTGCCTATGTCTAAGGCATTCGCTCGTCTTGGTGGTGGGTAGTAAAGTCCCCACCAACGCTTTTTTAGGCTACTTCTTCAATAGGTGTTACTGTGCCAGTTGCATAGTCATAGTATATCAAACCATTACTTGACCATTGAGTTGAAGAAATTGTGATTCCGTTTTCATCTTCTACAAAGGTATCCCATTTGTAACCAGAAGAATATATTTTTGTAATTTCATTTGTTGATACATCATATTTCAACAAGCCCTCACTGCCCAAACCACTATCAGAAGAACCTATAATTAAATTGCCGTTTGGTAATTCAAAGAAATAAATCCATGAAAGTCCTTCATTATATATTTGACTTACTTCATTTGTTGAAATATCATAAAGTAAAACTCTTGAACTTTTATTACTCATTATAATGTTATTATTTGATAATTTATAAAGTCCCCAGTTTGTTCCACTTGAATATACCTGTGTTATTTCGTTAGTCACCACATTGTATAATAAGAGACCTTTGCCGTAATCAAATTGAGAAGAATAGTTTTCGTAACTACTACTGATTAAAATTTTTTCTTCATCGATTTTATAAAAATTATTCCAGAAAGAGCCAGCATCATAAATTCTTTCTATGCTATTTGTTACGTGATTATATAATAAAATGCCTGTTGTCCAATCGGAACTTATTATTACATCTCCATTAGAAAGATTATAAAAATATCTCCAAGAATAGCCATCACTGTATATTGTTGTAATCTCATTTGAACTAGCATTAAATAATAAAATTCCATTGTAAGAAGATTTAGATGAGGATATTAAGATGTTACCATCAGGTAGTTTGTTTAGGTATTCCCAAGCGAATCCAGTTTCGTAAATTTTTTTTATATTATTAGTCTGAATATTATAAGAATAAATACCATAAGCATAATTAGTTCCACATGAAAATAAAACATTACCATTAGATTCGCAAAAATTTTCAAACCTTCCCGCGTCTGTAAAAATTTCAGAAACTTCATTAGTAGAAACATTGTATAACAAAAGACCTGAATCATAAGAAATTCCACTTAGTAATACATTTCCATTTGAAAGCTTATAATAATATCTAAAATCATATCCTTCATTATAAATTTGCTCAACTGACCCATCAGCATTTAATTTATATATACCTTTAAAACTTGAACTTGCGCCACTTAATAATGTAAGTCCACTATCTATTTTATAGACATTTAACTGAACACCATTTATAATATCTTCAAGATAAGTTTTCTCAGGGTCGCGGTAAGTTTGACCATCTTCAAAGCCAGAGTCATATCCTGCCTGCTGTCCTTCTTTGTAGCCCTCATCGTGTCCGTCTTGATGACCTTTGTCATAGCCTATCTGTTGCTGTTCGTTGCCGTAGTCCTCATACGCGCTCTCGGAGTATGTAGTTTCGAAGCCATTTGAGATTTCTGCGCCAAGAGCTAGTCCGCCAACTCCAGCAACCGCCACCAGGGCGGTGATGCATAACGCTTTTAATAAACCTTTCTTCATCTTTTCACCTCACTTTTATGCTAAAATGAACTGTTCTAAATCATTTGAGTAGTAGGTATTTACACCATCAGTCCAAATGTTATTCCCACTAAAACTTGTCAATCCAGTCCATATCTTTTCCGTCCATGTTGATGTTGCTTTATCTAATTGATATTGATATGAACCATTGGAGTAATAGATGTTTTCGCCGTCAGTCCAAACATTATAGCCATGAAAATTACCTAACCCTATAAATGATTTTTCGCTCCATGTATGCGTTTCTTTGTTTAATTGATACTGAGAAGTTCCATTCGAAAAATAGATGTTTACACCATCAGTCCATACGCGGTCGCCTTGAAAATACGCATTATCAGGAATATTCCATTCTATTTCTTCCCAAGTATATGTTTCTATGTTTAATACATATTGTTCAGTATTGCATGAGAAAAATAAATCAGTTCCATCAGTCCAAATATAATCAGCAGTAAAATGATCAGTATCAATTGAACTATTCCACTTCACCTCTTCCCATTCTTTAGTTTGCCTGTTTAATTTGTATTGCTCATCAAATCGAGAGTAGTAAACATTTCCTTTAAACTGCCAAACAGAATCACCGTAAAGGACTTGAATATTCCATTCGCATTCTTCCCATTCTTTAGTTTGCTTATTTAGAATATATTGGTTGGCGCCCCATGAGTAGTAATAATCTTGTCCGTCAGTCCATACCGAGTTTCCATCAAAATCAGTTAGACCATTCCATACCATAGGGGAAAAGTCTACTTTTTCCAGCAGTGCATAGAAGGTTGTATCTTTTGTTATCGGTGTTGTGCTAACAATAACAGTTTCGCCGTTCTCGGTGAGCGACCAGCCGTCAAGGTTGTAGCCCGCGAGAATGACCTCAACATCGGTGGCGTACTTGTTATAACTAACCTCTTGTGTAGCGTATTCTTCGCCATTTACCATGAAGGTGACAGTGTTGGTGCACATACCATAAATTGTCATATTTTCGGTCACTTGAATTGTCGTGAGGTCGTCTATAAGCTCTCCACCTTTTGTGAGTGACCAACCTTCAAAGTCTGCTCTATCAGGCGTAACAACATCTGAAAGGTATCCGTTAGGTTCAACCACTTGCACATCATAGTTACGCTCTTTACCATTGTCAACCATTGTAAAGGTTACTCGAAGCTTGTCGCTGTCCTCGTAAGCTTCTAAGAGTTCTTCATAGTATTTGATATCATCTTGAAGCTCTTCGATTTGTTCTTGCTTGGCCGTAATATCAGCCTGCGCTTCTGCTAAATCTTCTTGAAGTCCTGCGATAGTTTCTTTGTCAGCATTCCCAGAGTTAATGGCGTCTTGGAGGTTCTTTTGAAGTTCATCTACCTTTGATTGAGCTTCACCTAGGCTTATGACATATTTATCAACTTCGCCTTTATAGTAATCAATTTGAGCTGTTAACTCTTCTTCATTTCGTATGCCGTCAGTGTAGCCGTCATTATAGGCATTTTGCACATCTTCGTATGTATAGTAGGCATTCCCTGTGATAGTTCCTACTATTGCTGGCCAGGCACAGTAAAGTCCTACGCCAACACCAGCTAGAACGACGCACACGACTATTGAGATTATTATTGTTTTTGTTCTTTGGCTCATACTTCACTCCTTTCACAAATTTTGATAATTAAGCCGTTATAGTTCAGATATTGCTGAAAATACGCATAAGAGTCATTCTCATTGGTCATGTCGAAAGTTAGTGCTGTGTTACTGTCGTAAAACTCAATATCCATATTTAAATTGAGAGTGCTTACGCTTTCGCCAGAGGTGTTGTAAAAGTTAAGTGTGTAGGTTGCATCGACTTTGCCAGCTTTGAAGTTTACATCTGAAATCAAGTTATCGTTTATTAAGAGAATATACTCACTTTCTGTGCCGTCAAAATCGACAGCTCCAAAGCTTAGCCCGCCACTGTAATTTTGATTGTCGTCAGTTTCAAGTGCAAGCATGCCACAGTCGAACTTGGCCACAATTGAATAATCGTTTTCAGTTTCAATCGTAGTCGGAGAACCTTCTACACTTGAAGTTCTTGACCACACATTAAACATATTCATTCCGCAGAAGAAGCCAGCAATTATTAAAACTCCACAAATTAAATAACTATACCACTTCATTACGCCACCTCCATACCTGATAGATTGATAATGTTCACATTAGTTGTGTTTATTTTTTCAATACCTGTGCCGTCTAGGGAACCATTCAAAAGAGTAAAATCGGTAGGCGTGTCACTTGTAATAGTTAAGTTTTTAACTTCAATTCCATTTAAGGCGTAGTAGTCAAAGCCGAGTATTTTTTCTTCGGTGTCGATTTTTGAAATATCGAAGGTTATATTGATTTCAAGATTATCATAGCTTTTAAGTTCATTGATTGCGGAAGAAGATAGGAAGTAGTAGTTACCCTCGTCGACTGATGAATATCGATAATCAAAGTCACTCTCGTCAAGATTGTATACGACTCTTGACTGCCAGTAATTTACATCAAAATCAATTCCTGTAACATTGTAGTTGGAATCACCAGCCACGCTCTTAAACATCGACTGCTCAGCATATGTCATTCCTCGGCGGTCATAGTGAACATCGATTGAGAAGTATGAATTTATCTGACCACCTTCACCAATTGGTGTATCGGAAACAGTGCCGTCCTCGTCTACCTCGTAAACATGAATGAAGTCAGCAAGATCAACAACAGGAAGTTCAAAGTCACCAGTACCATAAGACAAGCTTCTTATTAAATCTTTAAAGTGAAGAAGTAAATCTTCCATGGTGTAGTAGATAGTCTTCGTTCCTTCTAGTCCCCAGTTGCCTGTTTGAGCTGAGATGATTACATAACTGAACACACTGCCTAGAAGTTTATAATATTCGTATGTCTTTTCAGTATATGAACCGTCAAGGCGGATCGCATATAGTTCATCGTTAATTGAAACATAGTAGAAGTTTTTTGATTGACCTTCATCGTTTGTGTCATCATACGGATGCATTGATGACCAGCTCACTCCGTCATATGTATCACAGTAGTAAAGCTCTGTTTTATCTCCGTCTATCACAAGTTGGTAGCCTCTGCCGTAAATCGCTTGCATGGTTTGGTCAGAATAACCATTAATTCTAGCTTCTACGACTTCTTTACCTGTGTTGTTGTAATTTTGAAAATATTGAACCGACATAGCGTTCACATCTTCACCAGTGTGTGGATCCTTGTATGACGCCACATATGTAGAGGTAGAATTAGTAAACAAGCCCTTGTCGGTTACGACATAATAAATGTAGACAGCTATAAAGGTCACTGCCACTATGGTTATTAAAATCACAAACACATTGAAAATGTTTAATAACGCGTTACTTTTCTTCTTCGCCATTTTTCACTCCTTTTAAACTAAACTTGAAATAAAGTTTATTAAATACACCGCACCAGTTATTAAGCCAGGACAAAGGATCGCGATGATTATAAAAATGATGATGCCTTTCATACTGCTTTTCTCTTTGCGCGCTCGACTAAAATCAGAATCGAGTCAAGGTCAAGAGAGAGAACTCTTCGGCCGTCGACTATTGCCAGCACTCCCATACCATCCTCAAACTTGACCTGCACTTTAAAGTTTTCAAGTTTAGGTCTAGCCTTTGGCATGAATTTTTTTGGCGCCACCTCAACCGCCTCGATAACAACTCCGCTGACACTCTCTTCAAATGTGTTGTTTGCTATTTCTCTCATAATTCCGCTCCTTTTCGTTTTTCTTTGAGATAAATGTGCTTTATATCACTTGTAAACTCGTCTTTATATGCCTCTGACATACAAGCTAGTATGTAATAGTCAGGTTGGCGGACGAGCGGGAAGGTGTTGTCGTCATAAACATACATAGCTTTTGAGTAAATTTCTTCAATAGTCATGTTTTGTAGCACAAACTCGAAGAACTCCTTAGTTGAGATAAAGCTTCCAGAATACTTCTTGTTTAGATATGAGCTGTCGAATATACAAGTTAAAAATGTGTTTAAAAACATGGATACTTTGTTTCTAGCTGTTTCAGGAAGGGTTTTTGAATTAATAACAGCTTGAAAGTAAAGCTTTGCGTCATTGTCGCTTTTAAGAACTCTGCCATCAGCAAGTGTATATTGAATGTCGATAATTTTAGGTTTTTTAAGCGCGTTGTGATTGACAATATTTTCTTCAACTGTATTTGTTGGGAAGATGTATCTTATACCAGTCACACGGTCAGTCTTGATGTAGATGTAACCATACTCGACAAGCTCAGCGCGCCATTTCTTAACTTGCCTTGTGCTTACATTCCAAAGGTTGGCGAAGTATTCATCGTTAAGAGGACATCCGTGGCGGGTGGTGATGTTCGCGCAAATTTCGCCATACAAGAACCTCGACATCGGCATTAGGCGGGTGTCAAATCGAATAGGATTGATATGAACTTCATACGGTGCTTCTAGCATACTAATTTGACCTCCTACGCTAATTTTTTGAGTTGTCCATTAACCTGCTGGAACAGTTCGGCGTGTAGCGTTCTACTCAAAATCGCATGAAGCTTGCGCGCCTCGACCTCGTTTTTCTCAATAACCACGGCGTTTTTTCCTTTCATGTCCTTGAATTTGACACGAAAAAATCCGTGATTAGAAGTCAAGGTACCTATCAATTTGCACCTCCCGCTTTAACCTCGGATTGAAATCTCAATAAATTTTTATATTCTTTGGCTATTAAGCCATTTTTTTGGCAAAAGTCTATATACTCCTCTTGCCATGTTTTCTTAATACTGCTTGAATTTTGCATATTTACCCTCCTTTACTGCGAAAATTTCTTTCGTTATGTTTATTTTAGACGATAGAAAATTGCTTTGTCAAGCAAATTTGCGAAATTTTTTTTCGTTTTTTTAAAAAAATATTATTTTTTAAACAAAAGGAGGTTAATATGCTTAAAAATTTACGCTCAATTAGGATTTCAAATAATTTAACAACGAGTCAAGTTGCAGAAAAAATAGGTGTCTCTTTAAGGACTTACCAAAATTATGAAAATGGCTCAACTGAAATGCCATTTGCGTTAATGAAAAAACTTGCTGACTTTTTTAACTGCTCAGTCGACTATCTGCTTGGACATCAGCCACAGAATGTTCTTTATCTTGATAGCTTGACGGATGAACAGAAAGAAGCCGTCGAGCTTGTTAAACAGCTTAACGATAAACAAGTTTTAAAAGTCATCGGCTATATTGAGAGAATTAAAGACACCCCATTTGAAGATGTTGTCAATAAAATTTTAAAGAAGGAGGATTAAAAAATGGACTTAGAACAAGTAAAAAAATTTAGAAAATGAGGAAAAACAATCAGAACAGCACATTAAAGCCTTAAAAAATATACTGGCTGAAAAAGAGAAAGAGAGTAAAGCTCGATGCCTTTTAATAGGCTACCTTGAAGGCGACGGCGCTTTCTACGAGCTTGAAAGAGAAAAAATTGTGGTGTTACCACAAAAAACAAGTAAAAAACACATCTCAGTTAAACCAAAAGGAGATGTGGATATGAAAAACATAACTTATCGTCCTCGTGAAAAAAGATACATTGGACGAAAACAAATTTTAAATAAAAAAATTACCGTTTATGGTAAAACTCAAATTGAGTGCTTAATGAAGCTAAATAAAAAAATAAAAGAGTTAAAGTCGGATTTTCAACTGCGCTCTTTTACAAGTGGATTTACTGTTTTGCAGTTTTGGGAAAAGTGGTATAAAGAAAACAAGTATCCTTTTTTGTCTGACAGCACACGCGGTGACTATGAGATTGTTAAGCGCAAAATTGCACCATTACATAATTTGCCTTTAACAAAATTAACAAAAGAGGTGTTATTGCAATTTTTTGAAGAGGTAGAAGAGAACCGCACCAAAGAAAAAGTATACACTTTTTTAAAAGCTATGATGACTATTGCAGAAAAGGAAGGCAAGATAAAGAGGAACCCGTTTAATACGATTGTGTTTAAATTTAAAAAGCGTCCACCAAAGCCTGCGTTTACTTTTGAAGAACAAGAAAAGATTTTAAACAATTTGAAAGGCAAGGACTTGGAACCTATCATTTTAACCTACTTGACGACTGGGCTTAGAAAAAACGAGCTAGATTTTCAAAACATTGAAAACAACATAAAAGACAATATTTTAACAGCGGTGAACTTAAAAGGGCGCGACAGGGTGGTGCGATATAAAAAAATTAAGTTATCGGAAGCCATGGTTAAAGTTATAATGGACAATCTTGATATTTTTCACAAATACACCGCACGCCTGGCACTCGACCATTTCAAAGAGTTTTTGAAAAAGCTAGACATCAAAGGAAGTTTAGTTACTTGTCGTCATACTTTTGCTACCAACTGCTTTTATCTCGGCAAAGATAAATTGATTATTGCGAGAGAAATGGGGCACACGACAAGTCAAATCACGGACGCCAACTACATAGACATCGACTATAATTTGAGTAAAGAGAAGGTGCTTAAATTATATAATAATTTATACTGTTTAAATTGACACAACTTTTGACACAACTTTTTTACGATTTTTTCAATTTTTTAGGGCTAAATTAGTTAAAATATTTTAAGTATTTTAGTTATAAAAAAATTGCTAAACACTCGTATTTTACGCATGTTTAGCAACTTTGGTGCGGATAACAGGAGTTGAACCTGCACTCTTTCGAACTGGAACCTAAATCCAGCGCGTCTGCCAATTCCGCCATATCCGCATTTTCTTTGTGACAGAAGCGAGTATATCATAATTTTAAATTTAAAGCAAGTGTTTTATCTATAATTTTTCTAAGCGCTCTGGTTTTCTTATATATTGTATATATTTAATAATATATTTATTAATTTAATGATAAAGCAATGTTTTGCCTTTCTGTGCTGTGAGTGTGATGCGAAGCTGAATAATAAACAAGCCGATTTTCTGAGATTCTTCGACACGCTCGCTTTCACTCACGGCTCAGAATGACAAGTATAGGCATGGTTTTGTCATCTTGAGCAAAGTCGAAGGCTCTAAGAGAAAGAAGTTTGTTTTATGAGATTCTTCGACAGCGGATATTTTAGGCATGATTTTAGTAATATAAGACAAAATGTTGTTGAGTTTTTGAGTTAGATTAAAAGAAATTTTTGTCAAAATTTGACAGTTTTCAGCAAATTTCATAAAAAGTTTAAAAATTTTTTTCGCTTTTTTTGACGAAAATTTGACTGTTTTTAGGGCTATTTTGCGAACACACGGAAAGACGACTAAGATTTTAAAAAAAATCAAAAAAATTTTTTAAAAAAAGTTAAATTTTTTTTGAAAAAGTGTTGACAATCTTTTTTTATATGTGGTAGAATACGAATGCTGACGCAGGGAAAGGTTACTGATGTAACTGTCAGCGATAGTTCTTTGACAACTACATAATTAGAAGACAAATATGTATACGAGTTAATTTAAATTAATTGTAATACGAATATTTGCATACTCAAAATAGTCGAGTAATGTTATCGAAAGATAACAAGCGAAAATGCTAAGAAATCCAATCTTATATGATTAAGCTACAAAGAGCATATAGGGAATGCCTTGGCAATAGGCGCCGATGAAGGACGTGATAAGCTGCGATAAGCGACGGATAGATGCACATAATCTGTGACCCGTCGATTTCCGAATGTGGAAACACAATACCACTAATCTGGTATTATCATTACACGAATCCATAGTGTAATGAGGGGAACCCGCTGAACTGAAACATCTAAGTAAGCGGAGGAAAAGAAAGTAAACAAACGATTGCGGTAGTAGTGGCGAGCGAAACTGCAAGAGCCCAAACCAAGGGTAGAAATACCTTTGGGGTTTAGGAGTATCATAAAAGAGAAGTGACGATAGGTGAAGATGACTGGAAAGTTGCACAAAACAGGGTAATAGTCCCGTAACCGAAATTGAAACTTCCTTAGATACCACCAGAGTAGCACAGGGCACGTGGAACCCGGTGTGAAGATGCGAGGACCATCTCGTAAGGCTAAATACGACCTATTGACCGATAGCGAATAGTACCGTGAGGGAACGGTGAAAAGAACCCCGGGAGGGGAGTGAAAGAGAACCTGAAACTGTATGCTTACAAGCAGAGAGAGGACGACTCACCATGAGGTGATAGTTTGATCTTGTACCTTTTGTAGAATGGGCCGGCGAGTTACGATATGTAGCAAGGTTAAGTGATTAAGTCACGGAGCCGAAGCGAAAGCGAGTCTGAATAGGGCGAATTATAGTTGCATAGCGTAGACCCGAAACCCGATGACCTAACCATGAGCAGGATGAAGCGATGGTAACACATCGTGGAGGTCCGAACACACGCCTGTTGAAATAGTCGGTGATGACTTGTGGTTAGAGGTGAAACGCCAATCGAATCGGGATATAGCTGGTTCTCCTCGAAATAGCTTTAGGGCTAGCCTCTGACTAAGATTACTGGGGGTAGAGCACTGAATAGGCTAGGGGCCTTCACGGGTTACCAAACCTTATCAAACTTCGAATACCAGTTAATTGTTCTCAGGGAGTCAGACAGTGTGAGATAAGTTTCATTGTCAAAACGGAAACAGCCGAGACCCACAGCTAAGGTCCCAAAGTTAAGTCTAAGTGGAAAAGGATGTGTCATTTCTAAAACAACCAGGATGTTGGCTTAGAAGCAGCCATTCATTAAAAGAGTGCGTAATAGCTCACTGGTCGAGAGATGGTGCGCCGAAGATTCAACGGGGCTAAAGACTTACACCGAAGCTTGGGAATTTGATTTATCAAATTGGTAGAGGAGCAATGATTACGGGCAGAAGCCATATCGTGAGGGGTGGTGGACTGTAATCAAGAGAGAATGCCGGCATGAGTAGCGAAAGAATGGTGAGAAACCATTCCGTCGAAAGTCTTAGGTTTCCTGGGGAAGGCTTGTCCGCTCAGGGTAAGTCGGGGACTAAGGTGAGGCCGAAAGGCGTAGCCGATGACAAACTGGTAGATATTCCAGTACCACCAAAATGCGATTAAGAGCGATGCAGTGACACAGTAGGATAGCAGGAACACGGTGATGGACAGCCGTGGCTAAATCATGAGGGGTCTAATGAGTGAAGTACCATATAGAACGCACCCTAGGTGATGATGGGGAGTGAAATTTAGTAACGAAGTCTGCGAATTCACACTGGCGAGAAAAGCTGCTAAGTAGCATTTGGGTGCCCGTACCGCAAACCGACACAGGTAGACGATGAGAGAATCATAAGACGAAC